>Ga0214545_1004112_pt1 | contig 27398 bp, 33 predicted proteins | sample CNSS4metaG_FD_160064 | JGI IMG/M metagenome (GOLD analysis project Ga0214545, IMG submission 160064) | Root nodule microbial communities from cowpea collected in UCLA plant growth center, Los Angeles, California, USA - CNSS4 | ecosystem: Host-associated > Plants > Roots > Nodule | place: USA... | reverse complement strand
TAGGGAATCAAAAATAACAAGCATAAATGAAAGGGATGAAGGATTAGTGAACTTCCTTTCTAAACATGCTTAGTCTTCTTAAGCATGTGCCTCCATCCTTGATTGAGGTCAATCCTTCATCACCACCTTTGATTTAAGGATATCTGACAGAAGTTGTCCTTGTAAATGAGCATACCCTTTGGTTCGACTAACTTTCACAATATCTTCAATGAAACTTTTCTCCTTAATGTTCCATGAATATGGTTGTAGATGGCTTTGGAAATGGTGGTTGTACCAGATCCTTCCATTCCACATATCCTTGTACAAACTTTCGTGGATCTATTTTTTATAGTTCGAATCATAGCTTCCACGTGGGATTGTAATCCAACTGGAAAATTAGTAGCAAACAAGACTACTGATAAATTAAGAATGCTTTCAATAATTGTGTCCACTAGTTTTGTGTCACTCCATCAAGTACAATACAAATTATAGAAGAAGTCATGTATTACCCAAATTAATTAAAATGTTAGGCTGATGAAAATAACATATCTTGCAAAGAAGTCCCACATCGCCTAGGACAAGCAAGGGATGGGTGTTAGTGACTATATAATGGGCTTTAAGTCCATGATGTTCCTTGCCCCGAAACAAAGACACTTCAAGCGTGTATTTGACTCTTCTTATTTCTTATACTCTTGTAATAAGAGCGTTGTGAGGTTTGGGTTAAATTATTACTTTGGAGGGTGTGGGTACTCGGGGTCAAAGGGCATGAGAAAGTTATATATGTGTTTTTTAGGGGGTTTTCCCAATAGTGGTATCAAGAGCTATGGTTGGGTAAGGATTTTTTCTTAGTATGCTCTATGGTTGCAGCATAGTCTGATCTTCCACATAAGAAAAGATTAATTTCAGGTTCGGCAGGATTTTTTCTTAGTATGCTTTGTGGTTGCAACGTAGTATGATTTTCCACATTAGAAAAGATTAATTCCTTGTTGTTGTAGAATCATCCTTGGTTGTTGAAGTTGCAATGAGAAATTTGACGAAAGGATCATTGTCAGTGTTGTGTTGACGTGTTGAATCTGTAGTTAGGTTCATTCATGGAGGTTCAAGGATTGTGAGTTGTGCTGGATCTGCAGTGGAGTTCGTGTGTGGCGAGATGCTCCTAGATCTAGGAAGGATGTCGAGGTTGGTGCTCGCATGGCCCGGTGAGTTATGTACGACGAAGATTTGATCTGTGAGTCACAATTTGCAGGCACTATGTGCATGGAAGTGCTATGTGGTTTACAGATTTGCTTCGACAAGAGTCAATGGAGGTGCTACGCTGGTAGGTGTTGCTTCTCCGGCAAAGGAGTCAAACGACAAGGTGGATGCGAAGTGTAGATGTTCGATCTGTGGTTTTTTGCAATGTTCTATGGTTTTGTATCGTGGGTTGCGACATAGTTCCGACAAAGGATGTATGGTGTTTATGCATGAGCATTGGCTAATATTTATGCAAAGTGTGTGGTGATTATACATGGGCATTGGTTACCATTGATGCATGGTGCATGAAAATTCTTGGGATGACTTAATTCGAAGTAGAAATTCTTGGGATGGTTTAATTCCAAGTGAAAATTCTTGGGATGGTTTGATTCCAAGTGAAAATTCTTGGGATGGTTTGATTCTAAGTGAAAATTCTTGGGATGGTTTGATTGTAAGTGAAAATTCTTCAAATGGTTTAATTCCAAGTGAAAATTCTTGGGATGGTTTGGTTCCGAGTGGAAGTTCTTGGTATAGTTTGATTCCAAGTGGAAATTCTTGGATTGTTTGATTTCAAGTGAAAACTGTTGGGATAGTTTGATTTCAAGTGAAAATTTTCAGGACGACTTGATTCCAAGTGATACCCCTTATGGGTGGAGTATGATTGTTAGTATAATCAATAAAGATGTGTTTATTTTAATCAGGGTGAAGAATGTTGGGCTAATGAAAAAAACACATCGCTTAGGACAACCAAAGGCATGGGTGTTAGTGACTATATAATGAGCTCTAGTCCATGATATTTCTCACCGCGAGTCATGCTATGCTTCAGTTGTTTTCCTGAGAACGTTTGGTGAGCAGTTGCTATGAAGGCTTTTCCAAAATCACCCTGTTGAAGACGTACATCAGATAGCTCAATTTCATAACATACCGGCAGAACATGTCGACGATAAGTTTCATGCCATTTAATGATTTGTTGAAGTTGATGAAGACACCAGGAAGATTGAGAATAGGTTTTGGTGAAAACAACTATTACTACCTGACACAAATTCAAAATAGGTTCTTCGATATACATTTCCTTCATTGCATTCTGGTGGTGAAGGAATGTGGAGATTCCAACAGAAGTGAGAACAGAATCGAGATGAGAAACAAATTTCCTGCTAATGTCTTCTCCGGTAAAGTTGATGAGCACATTGTACATCCGTTGGGGTTTGGATGATGAAGACGCTGATTCCATGGAAGGTCAGATAAATGATATGTGCATACACAAAACCATTGAAAGTATAGGCAGAAGATTAATATTTCTTTTTAGTCCTGGGAGCCCGTTAAGACCAAAAGAATAAAATATTACACTAATAACAATATCTAATTCTAAAAGTATAGACAATTCTTAATTTACTACTTCATAACTTTGGATAACTTTGGGTGCTGACAATTATTTAGGATGAGACCAAAGCAATTACCGATAATTTTATGATTCATCCTGGGCTTGTAATCATTGGAATTGTCACCTCGATTACGGTTAAATATTTTTCCCTAACTTTATGTATTTGTACTTTTAAGCATGTGATTTATTCTTATTTTTTTCGTTATAGTAGTTTTAAAAATCTTGTTTTTAGTTTTGGCTCTTATTCTTTGTTTCAAATTGAAGTGACAAAGATGATAAATACTGTACACGTTTTTTTTATGAGGGATAAGATATACAAACACCACAATTTTTATTTTGCACCTATTCAACAGTAATAAAATAATATTTTTATTTTAAAATATAAAATAAATTGAGATGAATCAAGTAAAAATTTAAATATTAATATATGATGAAATATATATTGATATATCTATTGTTTGATCACGTCAACAATCTTTCTATTTAACTTCTTCCAATCTTCCACATATTTATATGTTGGTTCAACATCCTGTTCCTCAATAGAATCAGAAAGACATTTACAAAATAATAAATCTTCCATATCTGAGATTTTCAAATTGAACAATTTATCTCCCATATTCAAAACACAAACCAAAGCTCATAACCGGAGCTCTACTGTCATTTGTTGGAAAGATAACAAAAGTATCAAATAATAAGCGGAAGAAAAATCGAGCTCAATTCATCCTTGTAAAAATATGCAAAATAATAGGATGCAAAAAATAAAGAAGAGAGAAACCAATTCTTTAATAAACTTAAATGTATTAGCCGTTGTTGGTAACTACTTGTTGTATGTAATTAGTCGTTGTGGTAGTTAATGTATTAGTCATTGGTAATTGTTGTATGTAATTAGTCGTTGTGGTAGTTAATGTATTAGTCATTGGAGTCTAGGTAGTTAGTTACCAGTTTATAACTGTTTTGAGTACAACGTCGAAAAATAGTAGGTCTATAAATTGTATTGTTTTGCATGAATGAAATATTAACAAGAGGTGAATAATTTGTTTTCACAATGGAGAGGTTTGTTGTCTACAAAGTGGTATCAAAGCAAGTTAGCTAGAGTGTTTTAGTGAAAAAAGAGAGAGCTTAAGTGTTTGAGTGTTTGAAAAAAAAGAAGCGAATGTGAGATGGTCAGTCTTATAAACAGTGTACTCGTTCCTAAGTTGTCAAAGGCAGACAACTATGATAATTGGAGTCTTAAAATGAAGGTCTTTCTTGGCTTCCTATAAAATTGGGAGGTGGTCAAATGGTTAGTTGAAATCGTTGAAAGAAACACATCTCAAGGTGTCAAAGGTTCTTCTCTAGCTTTTCCATTGTTTATTACATTGATAATCATTTTAGCTGTTAGCTAAGAGTGTCAACACCCAATTTTGTTCGGGTTATAATGTTTTTTTTCTTTTCATCTTATTTTACTTTTATTTTTTATTTTTTATTATTATTCTATTTTTATTTTATTTTTATTTTTATTTTTTTTATATTTCTATTTTGTTTTGTTTTATTTTATTTTATTTTATTTTATTTTTATTTTTATTTTTTCTTTTATCCTTTTTCGTTTTAATCTTATTTTATTTATTCTTATTTTATTTACAATTTTCTTTATTTTCCTTTTTTTACTTTTTATTATTTAAGAAAAAAATGAAATGAAAAAAAAGACGGAAGACCAAGTGGTTAATGTAAGGTCTCTGATGGCTAGCTGGCCATGGTCATGATGGCTGAAAAGGGAAGGAGCAGGAAGCAACATATGCTTTCAGCCTTATCCCACGTCTCGAGGTGGAAAAGGAACAGAGCATAGGCATAACAAATATCATCATAGTCCCTTCATTCAGAACTGCTCATGAACTTAACTAGAAAACATAACCAGAAGTACTTTTAGAATCATCCTCATCACCTGCATAATTTGAATCTTTGAATGCAAGTAATCTCCCCCCCCCTTTCCTGTAGAACATCCCATAACTAGTTGTTCCTTCTAAATACCTTAATATTCTTTTAGCAGCTTGTAAGTGTAACTTTGTTGGCCTTAACATATAACTACTAATTAGACTCACATTGAACATTATATATGGCGTTGTAGTTGTCAAATACATTAAACTTCCTACAATTTGCTTGAAATAAGTATCATCCACAATTGCACCTTCAATATCCTTATTCATCTTAATGCTTGGAACAACGAGACTCTTCACGGGTTTACTCTTGGAAATTACAAATTTCTTCAAAATAACATTTGCATATCTCCTTTGGCACATAAAAATTCCATCTAGTTTTTATAAGATCTCAAAACTAAGAAAGAATCTCATCTTCCCTAAGTTAGTCAAATCATAAGCTTGCATCATAGATTTTTTGAATTTAATTATCATACTCGTGTCATTAAGAGTATAGATCAAATCATCAACATAGATGCTGAAAATTAATATATTCCTAGCACTACTTCTTTTTATGAAGAGGGTTTGTTCACTTGGACAGTTTTGAAAGTCGCTATGCATGAAGTGTGACTTTATATGACTGAACTAAGCCCTTGGTGCCTGTTTTAAACCATATAAGGCTTTATGTAGCTTGTAAACATTGTGTTCCTTCCCTTTCTTGACATACCCCTTTGGTGTCTCTATATACACATATTCGCTTAATTCTCCATGTAGAAATGCTTATTTAACATCTAATTGAAAAATATCCTATCCTTTGCAAGTTGCAAGTGCCATTACTAACCTTATTGTGTCCATGCATGCAATAGAGGCACAAACTTCAGAAAAATCAATGCCATACTATTGAGAGTACCCTTTAGCCACCAATCTTGCTTTATACTTATCAACTTCAGCCACCTCATTCAGCTTTGCCTTGAAAATCAATTTTACTCCAATTGTTTTTGCTCCAATTGGCAGGTCCATGAGCTCCCAAGTTTGATTATTTTCAATTGAGTGGATTTCATTGTTTATAGCCTTTCTTCACTTCTCATGCTTAATAGCTTCCTAAAAAAAATTGGGTCTTGATTCAAAACATCTTAAACCATGTAGGCCTCATCATCTTCTTCACTAAACCCTTCACCACTTACAAATTCTCCCATCCAAGTTGGCTTTCTTCTTTCTCTCCGTTGAATCACTTGTGAATTTGCTCATTCATTTCTAACTCTACTACCCCTATTATGCTCACTACCACTATCAATTTTCATATCTTCCTCAAAATGATTATCCTCACATTTATTCTCATCCTCACTTTCATTAGTATGAAATTCGTCATCTCCTTTGTTTGTTTATTATAATTTGAGCCCCAATCCCAAATTTTCTCTTCTTCAAACATGACATCTTTACTAACTACGATTCTTTTTATCTTAGGGTCAAATAGACGATAACCCTTTGACTCATCAGTAACACCCAACAAAATACAAGGAAAGCTCTTATCATCCAATTTACCTCTTTTTGCCTCTAGTATGTAAACGTGTGCCACACATCCCCAGACTCGAAGGTGCTTTATAGCTTCTTGAGGAGTGACCTTCCTCCGAACATGAGTTCTACATTGATTCAATAGATAAAATGTCCAATTGACGACTTTGGTCTAAAAGGATTTAGGAACTCATTTAGCAGAGAGTAAACAATGTATAAGCTGTGGTAAGTTGACGTTTCATGTCATTTTCCTCACAAAATGATTTAAACTCTAGTGAGTTGAAGCCTCCTCCTCTATCTGCTCGTAAACATTTGATGGATACTCCAAAGCTTCTGATTTTTCAAAAGGTAAATAGACCTAAATTTTATGGCTATAATCATCAACGAAGCTTAAGAAAAGCATTTTTCCACTATTCAAGATTGGTTGTATGGGTTCACAAATATTTGTATTAATGAGTTCCAAGACCTTGCTAGCATGCCATTCACTTGCTTTAGGAAGTGGATTTCGATGTTATTTCCCAATGAAACAGTCAACACAATTGATATTTGAGAGCGACCCAGATTGAAAGTGACCCAAATTGTGACACTTATAACTCTCCACTTTGGATTTTGAGAAGGATTGCCTCCCTCTTCCACTTGCTCTACCTCTACCTTGGGTTTTTCCTCTTCCTTTACCTCTTCCCCTTCCACTACGGCTTTCTAACGTGAGGACTTGTTCATCTTCTCAATTGACTTGCTTAAAATTTTGTTCATGAACCACCAAAGAGATTTTTAGTTCATCAATGGACATTGCTTTTGTGTCCTTTGATTCCTCGATCGAGGCAACAACATAGGTGAATCTTGCTATCAGCGTTAGAAAGATTTTCTCCACCACCTTTGAGTCGGGCATAACATGTCCATTGCTTCTCATTTTATTTGCCACTGCCATTACTCTTACAACATACTTTGTGACACTTTGTTTCAATAGCTTTAAGCACTTCAAACTCTCGCCTCAATGCATTGAGCATAAATTCTTTTTTTACCTCAACATTGCCTCCAAAATTTCTTTTCAGGGAATCCTAGACAATTTTGGATGTGCTCCTATCCAAAGCTTGATCGAAAACGATTCTATCGATGGCCCAGAAAAGTTAATGCTTGACTTTGTGATCTTCAGTTTGGGACTATTCCAATTTCTCCAGTTCAACCTCTATCAGAGCAGTTCCTTCAGGTGGCTCTTCAACACCATTTTTGACCAAGTTCCATAAACCATTGGCACAAAGAAGATTCTCCATCAACTCACTCCAATGGTCATGGTGTTGACCATCAAAGTAAGGGATTTTAGGTGAACGTTTCTTGATATTCATTCTCGTGTGTGATGCTTTTCATTGATGTTAAGACTTAAGTATAGGTGTCAGGCTCAATGGAGGCTTTAATACTAGTTTGAAAAGAATAAATGCATAATTGCACTAGATAGAACTGATATCTTTATTTCAAAAATAGAGAGGTTATTACATAGCCTGTACCTCTCTTAACTGAATACGCAAAAAGTAGATCACGTAATTTTATGTGATAATAGTTGGAATAATAAAACTAAGTGTTCCTAAAAGATAGGACTTATTCAAATACTAACAGAAAGAAATTAATAAATTATAATAATTAAAAAACCATTACAGTATCCTTGTTCTTCTTCTTGGTCGCAATAGTGTGGGTTTTCCCATTGGACAAAACACATAGTCTTTAACAACTGTTTTTTCTCTTCAACCTTTTCTTCTAAAACTCGCTCTTCTTTTTTGTATCTTGTTTGTCTCCTTGGTCGCAACGGACACACACACAAGAGAAGAGTGGAAAAAGTAAATAGTGCAATTAAGAAAGAACTAAGAAATTCCTTTATTCAATGACAAAGGAACCAATAAGAACTGGCTACAAGAATAATTCTTTATCGAACTATTCAATCATTTTCCATATATATTGTGGAAAATAGGAAAGGGAACATGATAAAATTTTGGAATGACAAATGAATTACTGAACAAGCATTACATAAAAACTATACAAGATTATATGTCAAATCCATTAGTAAGCATAGAACAATTGTTGACTAAGGGAGATGGAACATTGACGTTTGGGAATGGGATATAAAGTGGAGGAGAGGTTAGTTTGAATGGGACTTACCTTAGTTAACCATATTAATGAAACAACTGGCATGTACATCACTTAATATAGGGAGAGGGAAGACGAGGTGAAATGGAAAACCAAAAGACTAACAACTATAACGTCGAATTAGCCTATAAAAACCTCGAAGATATAATATCAGTACACATCATATTTGCAACAGTTACAAATTTACATAAATAACAATGCTTTAAAGTATATGCTAGTTATTTTATTTCAATGCACAGGTTCTCACTTCTTGATTCTAAAACCAGAATGCACCACAATATAAATAAATCTACCTAGGTTAGCAATCCATGGAATCTGTAACGTCCCATTTAAAATATAATATAATTAAATGAAACATTACACAAAATAGTAATAGATGCAAGGTCTTGGAGTATAGCCTCTACTCCTTACAGTCATCCAAAGGAAAACAAGAAATGGTCTAAGGCACACCACGATGCCAGTAACCAAGCGTAATAATAAATTGGCAGTATTTTCAAAATAATCCCAAGGACAGCAAAATACATGGGCCATAGCCCTGAGAGAGACTCAGAAGAATAGAACCCAGTCCAGATGGCTACGCAGCGGAACCTCCATCACCCTGATGAGCACAGGTGTTTCTCACATCTGCTCACATCAATAAATTGATGATCATCGCAAAAATTGAAAATCACACATATAGAACATACAACAAACAAACAACATGGTAAGCTAGAGCCGAAAATAGTTTATCATGTAGTTACATACAATTTCATAGTTCAAGATACATATGTCAACCCATCATGTTATGACTTGCAAACAATACACTAATACTCAGACACGACTTATCCAGATACATATAACTTTGTCGGATTCAGCGGATGCGTGCACTTGTGGTGGATTTTCCTGCTCTACCGAGCTGCTCACCCCCGAGCTAAGTGTTACGATGTCTCAACCCCACACACAAGGTTAGCCCTTAATAGGTTTCAGGCCCCCTGCTACTCTCACCACAAGAGTCAGTCCGCTTTATATGAGACTAACTGACTCCTTAGAGCGTTAGGATGCAACCTTACCTTGAATCCTTACTAAATTTTATAGATGGGACACCACCATGAACTCTCGCTAACAGGGGTCATGGAATTGCGTCCCGACGAACTGAGGCACCACCATAAAGTCTCACCTAGAGACTGATGGAATTATGTCCTAACCAAACCAAGAACATGTTTCATCCATTAATATAAAATCATATTCCACCAACCAAGTAACACTTGTCATGCATATAAGTCTTACACCAACCTTTATAACCAATCCTCATTCATATTCCATGTCAATCCATACCAACTCATCATTTTCAATCCTTGAAACCAACCATACATGTAGCATGCCCAAATCATATTAACTCATCCATCGCAGATTAAAGATTATCTCATTCATACATAATCACCCAATTCATTTTTTAAAAGCAAGATCAACACAAACATAGAGCCAACATTTGAGAACATAGAAACAACAGAGCAAGCCACATTCACGCCCAGCTTCTCACTCAGACAGAAAGGTCTCGCTCAAGAGAGAGGGACTCTCGCTCAAGCGAGCTCCTTTCGTCTAGGCGAGAGCTCGACAATTAGAAACAGTGGCCATCTGCCCTAGCTTGCTGAGGCGAGATCTCCTCGCTTGAGCAAGGCATTCTCTCGCTCAAAACGAAGATGGCCCACCTGGGCGATAGCTCGCGCAAAAGGCCTGGGCGAGTCTCTGCCAGTCTCGCTTAGGCGAGACAAGCTCTCTTGGGCGAGATTATCAGTTCTTGTCCCTATTCGTACCTGTAGTAGTCACATTTTCACATCCCGACAACGACACAAGGCATTTCACAGTTCAATAACAGCACACAAGTCATAAATCATGAAATATCATCAAAGCAAGCAGAACAACCAGAGATTTAGCAAAAGCCTAACTTTCCTTACCTGGAAAGTGTTAGCTAAGAGCTTTGACACCTGAACCATGAAGAACAGTAGCTCAAGGAGTAGCTTTGAGAGTTGAAAAACAGTAGAACCAGTTCAAAACGAGCTCACTAAGACAAACCCTAGTTGGAACCACGAAGAAAGAACTGAATGGAGAAAGAGCATGAGTTGGAACTCACTTACGTGGAGTAGAAAATCTGGTTTAAGCTAGCTTGAAGAGGGTTAACGGCTAACCCTAGCAAAGCATTCTGAAAGGAAGATGAGGCGTATGAGAAAGGTTGTTTTGTAAAATGAGTGCTGAATGGGAGACCTAGGCTGCTTTAGGGGTCTTGACACCCTATGTGACAACCCTTAAACATTAGAGCACTAAAATAAAATTGGGCTTTACAGAATCTTCCATTTTCCTTTATAGTTTAGCTTGTACGTATTCTGGATTTTTGCAGTTCAACAATTTTCAACAAAGCCTAAAAGAGTTTTCTCTATATAAGAGAAAGGTGAATTTTATTACGCGTGGTTAAAGTAACTTTAAATCTTGCATGTCCTTTCTCTATATAAGCGAGGGCTTCCCAGAGTAGGTTCTTTTGGAAAAACATTGAGTGCAAGAGCATTAGAGTTCATTGTTCTTTTCGCTGAAGAGTGATTTGAGTTCTTACTGGAGAATTAAGTCTAAGAGAAATTCTGGGAAGAAAGAGTGTTGCATTCAGGCATTAAGGAGTGTGAGGAGTTGTTAAGAGTCTAAGAAGTAAAATGAGTAAACCTAACATCCAGGTAAGGGGGCTAACTCCAGCCTATGCTTTGATTGTTTGAATATGCATGTGTGTGTTCCTATGATGAGTTCACATTGATGCCTTTTCATGCAATATTATGTTGATGAACTGTTATTTATTTTTAACTGTTATTTATTTTTAATATTTATTTTAGTTAATATACTATAAGGCAACACTACCACAAATATTTATTTTTGCCTTGATGAATTGGCTTGATGGTTTAGTTAATATTTATTTTAGCAAGAAACATGAATTGGCTTGATGGTTTAGTTAATATTTATTTTAGCAAGAAACATGAATTGGCTTGATGGTTTAGCATTGATTTGGTATTGACATGGTTGTGGGTTCAAGTCTTGGAGAACCCAAAGTAAACTTTATTTTTTCCAAAGAAGGGAGAATGAAAATTTAGTGTTTGTGAGGGTTGAGAGTCTTGAGAAGAACCAAAGAGGGCCATTGGTGATCAAGGGAGAATTTTCAAAGTTCTAAGCAAAGGAGACCAGATTAGGGGAGCTTTTACGCGTTAACTTTATTTTTAATTTGAATGGCATGGTAAATAGGGTAATTCATGCGTTGGTATGATTATGTAGGATTTGTATATTCCATTTTTAAAGATTGTGATTCTGGGAAATTTCCAGAATTAGTCTGGTTGGTGGTGAACTGCCGCCAGACTTTCTTTTCCTTGCTAGGCCAATTTAGGGTTCCTCTATAGGAACCACCTGCCAGAAATAGGGTAAAATAGAGCAGTCTCCCTCTCAAGCCAGAGTTCTCTTCCCACAGTTAGGGTTTGGCTGCCGTGAGGGTTGCCGCAAGGTGCGTTTCGCATATTCCGTTTGGGGCCACTAGTTCTCCGATAGAAGACCCGTTCGTCGTCTCGTTTATTCCTGTTGCGATGTATGTCGACGATGGTGCGGGAGGGAGCGTGGTCGACGTAGTGAATGGCGGCGAGGCTGGTTCGAGAATGGTGGTTCAGGCAGCGGGATGCACGGAGAAGATGACGCTCGCGAACTCCGACGAGTTGCAGCGACGTCGCAATGGTGTTGTCGAGCGCGGGCTGTCTTGGTGTGGTAGTGGTGGTTCGATGTGCGAGCGACGACGGGGCTGTTGTTGACGACGAGATCGCGACGGTGGTGGCGCGAAGGGAAGAGGCGAACTGGAGCGAGGCGCAGTGGTTGTTGCAGGCCGTGAGTGGTGCTGCAATGATGGATTTTCCGACGAGTGCTGGTGTAGAGGTGGTGGCTACGGGTGGCGGCGGCGTCGAGCAGGGCTACGAGAGGTTGCTGCGTGTGGTGTGCGGGCTGTTCACGTGAGTTGCAGGCGTGAAGGAGAGTGGTGGTGGCTGCGGGACGTGCGGTGCTTTCCGGCGTGGGCAGTGGTGGCCGGACATGGTCGTGGCGGCTGCGGAGTGTGGCGGCTGCGGAATGGGTTGGTGCAGAAGAGAGAGAAAGAGTGATTAGGGTTAGGGTTTGTGTTGGAAAGGAGATGATGACATGACAAACATTGATTGGTGATATGAGTTAGTGGAGGATTGATGATGTGGCAAACTGTCATTGGTTAATTTAGTAAGTGGAGGATTGTCACGTGGCAAAATCTGATGGACTAGAGTTTAAGTGACATTAGGGGTGCAACTTAGTAAAAAGGAGGGGTGCAGAATAGAAATGAACTACTATTACAAGAGGGGGTGTGAACCTGAAAACAGGGGGTGCAACTAGCTCCAGAAATGTTTTATTTTAAAAATAGATATTCCAATTGGAAAAATGGGGTGTAAACATGAGAATTGGGGGTGCATTTAGTACCTGAACTATTTCTCTCCAAAGTTCCTATTTTGGGACTTAATTTATGAATTTAAAATATTCATTATTTACACTCTTGAGGACCTAAATTAAATTACAGTTGAATTATTAAACTCAAGAATATCTAATAATAAATTTAGCATGAAACTAAATACGATTTTTAAGTGCAAAAATAATACTAAATTCCCAAAATTTAATTATTGAATGTGAGTCAAGGTTCGACTCATCATAACTTCCACGCAGTTTGGAAGCGGGCAGCGCTTTGCGGTACGTGCCCCCCGACAGGCGATTTTACAGCAGCAGTATTGGTGTGATTGTGTGATATATATAACTATGCAATATTTATATGTATATGTAATATGTTAGCTCACCTTATCTGCTTGTGTTTGGGGATGATCGTGTACGCGGTACACGGGAGCAGATGTTATTGCAGGTGGATCTAGTGAGGCCTAGAGACGGAGCGGGGCTAGTTTTGGGAGAAGATTTTAAGAGAACTTTTATAAAGTTTTTTTTATGCTTTCAAATAAATTGTAATTATAAATATTTTGGACTTTTGGATAATTACAATCTTATTTATACTTATGAATTTTGGTTTATTATGAAAAGAATAAAAGTTTATTTTAATTTTCCCGCGTTTTAGGAATATTAGATATAATAAATGAAGTTTTATTATTTACTTCTTTATTTTATTATTTAAATTCGTACCTTGATTGTTTTCGCTTCTATTTTTTAATGGAACATCTTTCAAATGGATGTGAAGAATGAATTTTTAAATGGGATCAATATCAAAAGGACCAGCTGGATGAAACTTGCCGGCATAACCATTGTTACCTTTGTTTGCATATCAAAAAACGTTAGGCACATTATAGAATCCATTCTGAGAAATATTAATGGAAGGAGTTTTAATTGATTTCTTCCTGATAACTTTCAATAACTGAGATAACCGTATCATAATCTTCTAGCAGACCTTCAAGGATCGCATCTAAGTGCTCACAAGAGAGAACAAGATTACCACAAGATCCAAGAGCATCAACAATAAATTTGATGTAAAGAAGATACTAAGACATAGTTTTTTGATCAAGCATCGTCGTGCAAAGCTCAGTGCGTTACTGTCGTGCCTTGGCACACATTTGTTTCTAAAAATACTTATGAAGTTGCTCCCAAATCTAAATCTGATAAGAATGAGCGCAACCGATCAAACAAGATAAAATGGAGAAGGAAAGTGACAATTGAGGCCACAAGATAAGAATCTGATCCTACTGTTCCCAACTACAATATCTAGATTCTCATTTCTGAGAGAACGATCCTCCTAAGTTAGAAATCACATCAGAATAATTGGATTCGCAACAAAACATTGTAGTTTGTGCACTTTAATGACTTGGTCAACTTGTTGCCACCATAGGGGAAAATTGGAATCAGTAAGTTTCTCATAAATTGGATGAAAAGGAGCGGAAGAGAAAATAGTGTTCCGAGAGGACGATAATAAACTCTGTAGTATTTGATTATTGGTTAGAAATGAAAGCCACTCCTCATTATATATTGAAGTAGGAACATGTACCGAAAGCAAAGCAAGTGTAAACAACATAATGTAAAATACTGACAACTGTCTTAACTTATTTCAGGTATCCTATACACTAATAATTATTACAGTTCCTTTATTGAACGATGCATGATTTTTGCATAGGTCTAATAATTGACCATCCTCACCTATATTGTCAAGTACAATCAACACCTTTTTCCCAAGAAGCCTTCGTCGAAGCATACTTCTTCCCTTCTGAACGCTATGTATCTCCACGTTTGATTTCAGGAGATCTGACAGAAGTTTTCCTTGTAAATAACCATACCCTCTCGTTCGACTAACTTGCAAAATATATTCAATGAAACTTTTCTCCTTGAATTGTTGGGAATAGTTCAAGTGTGAGTCAAAGTCCCACATTGGATAGAAAAGACAAAGTTAATATGAAACTTTTCTCCTTGAATTGTTGGGAATAGTCCAAGTGTGAGTCAAAGTCCCACATTGGATAAAAATCCCAACATGAATGTACCATTACTATGATTGTAGATGGGTTTGCCAACAGTGGTTTTACCAGATCCTTCCATTCCATATATCGCCATCGTACAACCTTCTGTGGATTTCATTTTTATTGTTCGAATCACATCTTCCACGTGGGATTGTAATCCAACTGGAAAGTTAGTAGCAGACAAGACTGATAAATTAAGAACGCTCTTAACAATTGTGTCCACTAGTTCTGCATCACTCCTTCAAGTACAATACAAACTATAGAAGTCATGTATTCCCAAAATTAATTAAAGTTGAAGGTTAAAATATTTTTGCTGAGTGAGTGATTTACCTGTAATTGCTCTCATCCCATCCAAAGAAATTTGCAACTTTGGTGAGTGCATAGCTCCACCTGGACATGCCACGCTCCAGTTGTTGTACTGAGAACGTTTGGTGAGCAGTTGCTGTGAACACTTTTCCGAAATCACCCTTCTGAAGACGTACATGAGATGGCTGAATTTCGTAGTATACGGGCAGAACATGTCGGCGATAAGTTTCGTGCCATTGAATGATTTGTTGAAGTTGATGAAGACACCAGGCAGATTGAGAATAGGTTTTGGTGAAAACAACTATTACTACCTGACACATATTCAGGATAGGTTCTTCGAACTGCGTTTCCTTCACTGCACTCTGGTGGTAAAGGAAAGTGGAGATTCCAACAGAAGTAAGGACAGAATTGAGATGAGAAACAAATTTCCTAAGAATGTCTTCTCTAGAAAAGTTGATGAGCACTATTGAAACCCTAAAACCCCTTAGGGTTTCTCGTTTTCCCTTTCTATAGCTGATTACTTACTTAATCAATAATCTAGGGTTTCCTTGGTAAAAACCCCCTTTTCCCCTTTTTCTATAAAAACCCGCTTGGGTGTTTCCCTTCAATGTAACAATAAACAAAAATAGTAATAGAAAGCTTTGCTTACCTTCTCTTGCTCCTCACACGAGCACTGGATCTGCCTCTCGCTGCAGATCCACTTTCTCTTTCGTCACCCACCATCTTCTCTTCCATTCCTTCCCTTCTTGCGCTCTCAGCCATGGCCACTATCTTCTCTCTCACGGATATAATAAAAGGAGTGGTTGTGGTACTTCAATATGGTATCAGAGCAGGTTTCTAACCTGCTATGCTTCCGCTTTTCACTTTCTTTCTGCCAAGAACGTGATTCTTGGCATCCTTTTGAAGAGTCATGGATGGGAAATCTGAAACCAAGCCAGAATACACCAGCCAGAAGGCTAATAACTTTGATCTTGATCAATCCCTCATACCCACCAATCCCTACTACTTGCACCCTGGAGAAAATCCAGGTTTGGTCCTAGTTTCTAATGTTTTAAATGATAATAACTACATTTCTTGGAGCAGGAACATGCAACATGCCTTGCTCTCCAAGAATAAGCTGAAGTTCGTTAATGGCAGCATTAAAACACCTCTGCCTACTGATCCAAACTATGAATCCTGGGAAAGATGTAACGTGATGATTCTTTCATGGATTATGAGGACTCTCGCACCAGACATTGCAGAGAGTGTAATGTACATAGATTTTGCTAAAGAACTATGGGAAGAATTGAGGGAAAGATTCTCTCAAGGGGACTACTTTCAAATCTCTGATTTGTTACAAGAAGTTCACTCTATCAGACAGGGAGATAGAAGCATAACTCAATTTTTTACAGAATTAAAGAAATTATGGGAAGAACTGGAGTTCTTGAGACCCATACCCAACTGCACCTGTGGAAAGCCTTGTGAATGTGATCTGTCCAGAGTTTTTTTGAAACAGAGGGAGACTGAACATGCCATCTGTTTTCTAAAGGGATTAAATGACAGCTACAATAGTCTCAAAACTCAGATATTGCTCATGGAGCCTCTACCTAGCATAAACAAAGTTTTTTCTCTTGTCATGCAGCAAGAAAGAAAGGGCAATGGTTCTGGGAATCTAGCTAATGAAAACAAAGTTCTCATGAATGCAGCTGACAAAGGATATAGAAACCAGGAACAAGCTTCTTGGAGAGGACAAAGAAGAGGCAATGGGTCTCGAACACAAGGAAGAGGCAAAGGCAGAAATCCTAACCAAGGAAAGCAGTGCACCTACTGCCACAAAATGAACCACACTACAGAGGAGTGTTATTCAAAACATGGATATCCTCCATGGTACAAACAAAGGACAGAACAAGATAAAGGGACCTATGGCAATAAGAACTCTAATGCTCAACAGATGTGCAACCTCAATGTCAATGCTGAAACTCAAAAGCCCTCTGATCACACTCCAGAAGAAGGTGCTGCTAATGCAACCTTGAGCATTAAGCAGATTCAGAGACTGCTAAAGCTTTTAGATGACAAAGATGAGCCAAAGCACTCGGTCAGCCACATCTAGAGCTTCAGCAATAATGTCTCAACCCACAAGAATCAGCAAGGTAAAACCTGGATCCTTGATACAGGGGCCACAAATCATGTGACCCATGACATAAGTCAATTTTCTAGTTTTTACAAAATTAAACCTATTACTGTAAAACTGCCTAACAATTCTACTATTACTGCTGAATTTGTTGGAACTAAAAATTTTTCAGAATCTTTCATCATTTTCAATGTGCTATACATTCCTGAATTTTCCTTCAATATAATATCTGTTCAAACTCTCATAAAGGACTCAAATTGTAAACTAATTTTCTTTTATGAGCAATGTCAGATACAGGACAATCATTCATACAAGATGATTGGGCATGCTAGCATGATAAGGGGGCTGTACTACCTTGATGAAAACACCTCTACTTCACGAGATCATGTTTTTGTTAATACTACTATGAATTACTCTAAGAAAGACATAAATGTATGGCATTACAGACTTGGACACCCATGTAATAATGTTCTAAGACAAATTTGTAGAGCTTTTCCTTATGTTCATGATTCTTGTAAAAACATATGTGACATATGCCATTATTCAAAGCAACATAGATTGCTTTTTCCTCACAGTACTACTACTTCTGATAATTGTTTTGACTTGATTCATGTTGATATATGGGGTCCTATCTCTATTCCTTCCATACATGGGCATAAATATTTTCTTATTGTTGTAGATGACTTATCTAGACATACTTGGGTTTTTCTCATGCATTCTAAGGGAGAAACCAGAAACCTTCTGTTAAATTTTGTCATCTACATTAAAAATCAGTTTAAGAAGGATATTAAGATTATCAGATCTGACAATGGTCCTGAATTTGAGTATGATGATCTTTATAATAAATATGGTATTATTCACCAAAGGAGTTGTGTTCATACTCCTCAGCAGAACTCTGTTGTTGAAAGAAAACATCAACATATTTTAAATGTTACTAAAAGCTTGCTTTTCCAGTCTAATATACCTAAATGCTATTGGTCTTATGTTGTTAATCATGTTGTTCATATAATAAACAGAATACCATCTACTGTTTTGACTAATAAATCCCCCTATGAAATGCTTTATTCAAAATCTCCTCTTATATTGATTTGAAAACCTTTGGATGTTTAAGTTTTGCCTCTACCCCTGATATAAATAGAAATAAACTTGATCCTAGGGCAAGAAAATGTGTTTTTATTGGGTTTAAAAATGGAATAAAGGGACACATCCTGCTTGACTTAAAATCTAGAGAGATTTTTATAAGTACAAATGCTTTGTTCTATGAAACCATTTTTCCATGCAGCTCTACGGAAACCACCATTGTTGAGAAAAATAATCACATGAATCAGGATTTTAGTTTCTTGAATGACTCCCATATCAATATCAGGGAGGACCATTTTGCTCTTGATAATTTTGCAGGAGAAATTCAAGAAAATGACAGTACTACTGATGATGAAGAAGACAAGACAACTAACAGCTCCAATCTACAACAGACTGAACCTGAACAAATTATGAACCAACCTGCCCAAGCTTAGGACAACCAAGACAATGCGGCCTATGAACAGAGTGACATAGAAGACAACATTCAGGATTTGAGAAGATCCATAAGAGACAGAAAGCTTCCTCACTATCTAAAGGACTACCAGGTTAATGGTTCCTTAACTATCAATAACTCCTGTCAACTTAAGCCTACTAATCAAATTAAGGCCAATTACAAAACTGCTTATCCTATTGATTCTGTTGTTTCTTATAATGGTTTATCAAAGGAGCATCTTCACTACACTCTCACCATCATTGCCAACCATGAACCACAATCATATATTGAAGCTAGCAAAACTAAGGAATGGAGGGATGCTATGAACAGGGAAATACAAGCTCTAGAAAACAACAAAACCTGGTATCTCACCAATCTCCCAAATGGAAAGAAGCCCATAGGTTGCAAATGGGTTTTCAAAACCAAGTATAATTCTGATGGGAGTATTGAGAGGCATAAAGCTAGATTGGTTGCGAAGGGATATTCTCAACAAGAGGGAATAGACTACTTTGATACCTTCTCTCCTATGGCTAAACTCACAATTGTAAGGATTATTCTAGCCTTAGCAGCTGCTAAGGACTGTGCATATATCAACTTGATGTTGATAACGCCTTTTTACATGGAGATTTGAATGAAGAAGTCTACATGACACCTCCATCAGGGCTGAAACTTCCCAAACAAGGACAAGTTTGTCGACTAACTAAGTCCCTATATGGCCTCAAACAGGCCAGCCGTCAGTGGTTTGCTAAACTCTCCTCTTTCCTCTTAAACCTTGGTTTTGCTCAATCTAATTCTAACTACTCTCTTTTTATACATAAAACTTCTAGCACTTTCACTGCTTTGCTTGTGTATGTAGATGACATTATTCTATCAGGGAATTCTATGGAGATTATCAATAAGACCAAAGGTACCCTGCATCAAACCTTCAGAATCAAGGACTTGGGGAAACTAAAATATTTTTTGGGTTTTGAAATTTCAAGGACCAAGAAAGGGATCCATATGTGCCAAAGAAAGTATGCCCTGGACATACTAAATGAAACTGGAATGACTAACAACAAACCCTGCCAAACCCCCCTCATGAGTGACACTAAACCTCTTTTTGCCACCAACAATACATCCTACAATGTTGATTCCTACAGGCGATTGATAGGGAAACTACTCTATCTCACCAACTCTAGACCTAACATCAACTACTCTGTCCATCTTCTCAGTCAATTTGTGCAAGCACCCACTACTTACCACCACCAAGCTGCCCAGCATATCCTAAGATACATCAAGGCCGATCCTGGTCGAGGGCTGTTTTTCCCTAGAGACACTAGTCTACAAATTAAAGGCTTCAGTGATTCTGATTGGGCCACATGCCCTGAAACGAGACGCAGTATCACTGGTTACTGTGTATTCCTTGGAGAGTCCCTCATCTTATGGAAGTCCAAGAAACAGAGCACTGTTTCTCGATCATCTTCTAAAGCTGAGTACAGGGCTCTCACAACTACCTCTTGTGAGATTCAGTGGATTAGCTATATTCTTCATGACCTCTGCATTCAGCTTGATCCGCCTCCAGTGCTCTACTGTGATAATCAGGCCGCTAGACATATTGCTCAGAATCCCTCATTCCACGAACGAACGAAACACATTGACATTGACTGTCATGTGATTCGCGAGTGCCTTCAGAACAACCTCTTCCACCTTCTTCCTATGAGCTCCAGTGACCAGCTCGCCGACATTTTTACGAAAGCTCTTCACCGTACCAACTTCAAACTCAACGTTCACAAGCTTGGGATGTTGAGCATCCACCATCCAGTTTGAGGGGAGGATATTGAAACCCTAAAACCCCTTAGGGTTTCTTGTTTTCCCTTTCTATAGCTGATTACTGATTTAATCAGTAATCTAGGGTTTCCTTTGTAAAAACCCCCTTTTCCCTTCTTCTATAAAAACCCGCTTGGGTTTTTCCCTTCAATGTAACAATAAATAAAAACAGTAATAGAAAGCTTCGCTTACCTTCTCTTGCTCCTCACACGAGCACTGGATCTGCCTCTCACTGCATATCCACTTTCTCTTTCGTCACCCACCATCTTCTCTTCCATTCCTTCCCTTCTTGCGCTCTCAGCCATGGCCACTATCTTCTCTCTCACGGATATAATAAAAGGAGTGGTTGTGGTACTTCAATAAGCACATCGTACATCCATTGGGGTTTGGATGATGAAGACGCTGATTCCATGGAAGGTATAATAAGATAAATGATCTGTGCAGAAACAAAACCATTCAAAGTAGGCAGAAGATTAATATTTCTTTATAGTCGCGGAAGCGGGTTAAGACCATAATAATGCCTAATTCTAAAAATTTAAACAACCCTTAATTTATTATTTTAATCATAACTTTGTTTGTTGGCAATTATTTAAGATTAGACCAAAGCAATTACTGATAATTTTCCTATACATCTTGGACTCGTAACCTTGCGCTTTTCACCTCTATTATATTAAACCCTATTTACGGTTAAATATTTTTTCCCCTAATAACTTTATGTATTTGTACTTTTATGCGTGTGATTTATTCTTAATTTTTTCCTCTCGGTAGTTTTAAAAATGTTGCTTTAGTTTTCGTTGTTATTCTTTGTTACAGAACTGTTCCAGTGACAAACCATTATACTAATGTTATTGAATTTAAAATTTAAATTGACGTATTAAATAAATTAAAACAAAAAGTATTGCATGTACAAGCACTAAAAAAATACATGAACATAAAGCAAAAACTATCGTATATATTCTTTTCCTCCCACCTCACCCTTTTCGTTTTACCTTTTTTTTTTCTTAAATTTTTAAATTGATCCTCATTATGATGAAAAAAATCATATATATATATATATATATATATATATATATATATATATATATAAATATATTTATTTTTTTTATTTATTTATATTTGTTTTTTTGTGTTTTTTTTGTGTGTATATAACATATATCGTGTAACATTATATACAGTCAATACTACATAATCTCGTTCTTCATATACTTCTTTATTTTCTACATGATATCATAACCCCAAATAGGGATGTCAAAAATATTTGTACTTGCGGGTATCCGTGGATAAAACCCGCAATGGGTAGGAAACGAATATTAAAAATGGATACCCACTACCTGCGGGTATGAGTATTTTTGATACCTGCATGTTAACGAGGTAGGTACGGGTATCATAGTATCTGTACCCATGGATACCCATACCCGCTAAACTTTAATTCATAAAAATACCCTTATATATATATATATGTATTAGTAAAAAACATTATGATATAATATTTTCTAAGCTACACATCTTATTTTCTTTTGTCTTCATTCTTCTAGGTTCAAGTATTGGTACGTTGTCTTCTTCCAAGTACAACCCTTGACATTCTTCTTTTTTCCTTCTTTGAAATGGGGCATATACATCAAACCTTATATAGACAGTGCGTTTATGGTATGATTGCTGTCAAATGATGGAATCAAAATAAGAATACTTGACACGTGGCAGTTGAGGTTTATTATTTGATTATTTTTCAGGAATCAATTGGAGAAAGTGGGCTTGTTGATCAAAACACTAATTATATTAATTTTTATAATTATTTGGACTTGTATGGACTTGAGTTTGTTTGAACTTTATTTAAAATTTATGACAGTGATGTATTTTATTTTATTTTATTTGAATTTATTATTAAATGTTTATTTTTTAAATAATTTTGTAAATACCCGCGATACCCATGGATACCGCGAATATGAAGAAAATAGACGGGTACCCGCATAACGGATACCCGACGGATATGGGTATGGGTATGGGGCAAATATTTATCCAGCGGGTAGGGTACGGGGGAGCTACTACCCGTACCTTACCTGCCCCGTTGACATCCCTAACCCCAAACGATCCATGATTAAGAAGGGATTCTTGCAGAAGTTCCACTTTCTTAAATCTTAAGCCCTAAGTCTTAAGTCTCTTTCACAAATTTTATGATTGAAAATGGATTCTTCTAGTAGTTCTTGTTTCGTAAAGCCTAAGCCCTAAGCCACCAGCCACAAACCCTAAGCCCCAATCCTCTTTCACAATGTTTCACAAAAATTATGATTGAGAAGGGATTCTCCCAGTTCCATTTTCCTAAACCCCAAGCCCTAAGTCATAAGGCCTAAGCCCAATGCCTTTTCCACAAATTTTCAGGTTTCACTCGATCGCGTTTTTATTTTCTGCTTAAGGTATTTTTTGAGGTTTTACACCAACTTCTTTATGTCATTTGAAGGTATTGAAATCCTCTAACATTGGGTTTGTATTATGTGTTGTTCTTTGCTTTCCTTGTTGTGTTCGCATTTTTGTTTTGTATTTGATTTGTTTTGGTGATGTGTAAAGATGATTTTCTTCCGTATATTAGTGTGATTGGATGGTAAAAATTATTCTATTGGAATTATGTTATGAAAAATTCTCTTTGTGGAAAGCCCATGTGATGTTATATTTCAAGGGTTAAGGAAAAATCTATTGACACCAAAGTCAATGATTATGCTACTACTTTAGAGGTATGGGAAGTAGATAACTCTAAAATTATCACATAGGTTTATAATTTTTTCACACACTCGATTGGTGTTCAATTGGAAAAAATATGTTTTAGAATCGCACAACGGAATGATTAAGCGTGTGGACAAAACTAAACCAAGAAGGAGGATGAATTAGATTCTTAATAAAAATTGTGCTTTAAAATTTTTTCCATTTTAATATCAAAGTTCAATTAAAATTATTTTCTTTATTTTAATAACCACAATAAAATAAAGAGAGTAAGGAAGAGAAAATTACACAAGGCATTTATATTGGCTCGGATCAAAAGATCCTATGTCAAGTTATTAATCTCTAAAATACGAGATTAACTCAGTCACTAAAATAAACCACAAATACAATCACAGAGAAGAAAGTTTAGGCTTTAGAAAACACCTCTCTTGAAGCCACAAGAGATGAAGACACCTCCTTTGAAATTGTATGTCTCACGCCATGTGTATTTAGAACATATTCCATTCTTTTCTCTTCCAGCTAGCTCACATTATTTAAATACATCTAATGTCCTTAAAACTGATCATTTTGATATTGATGACACTACACCTACTTTCGTTCCAACTTTAGTACCTTTTTTAGCACAAATTACAAACACCATACCAAAAGTTGATACTAACACTGGAATGGAAAAGCATATGTATTAACAACACAAATTACTCAAGAATTCAAATCATTACATCTAATCCAAACAAATAGGGTTAACTCTCCATGGTGGAGAACCCAGGGTTTACAAATTGAAAAGATATGGAAGAAATGGAAACCAAAGAGAAGATGCAAGCCCTCTCCCAAGGTTCTTGGCAACTACTCCATGCTCCAATTGTGCCTACCATTCGCGTCTTCATATCCAAATTGCAACCCATCTTCTTCTCCATCCTCAAGAGGGTGAAAACCACCATGAATGAAGGAGAAGACCCAATGAGTAGTGTGAGAGCTTCCCAACACCCCTAGCAACCTCCAAGAGGCTTTCCAAGCACCCAAAAGTGTTTCTCTATCGTGCAAAATGAGGAATGACCAAACCCTCCCGAGAAGCAAGATTAAATACCCATTTTCTTCACATGCTAACGACTTCACTGCTCAGCCTTGTCAAAGCATCACTAAACCTTGTCTCAGCACCGCTTAACACCAGGTTTTGCGAATTGAACGGTGCTCAACCCTAAGTTTCTACAGCTCATCCTTGTGGCACTCAACCACTCATCCCTAGGATGTTTGAGAGCATTATGTAATTCAAGCATTGGCGTGATCCTAGTGGCACTCGACATGCTATTTGCTTCAAATTGATATTTTCTTGTCCAAAACATGTTCTTGTGAGTTCTTGTTTCTTTTCCGCCACTAGAGTTGTTCCCTATTCATTTATTTCACACTCTTAAATAAAGATATTAGAGGTAAAACAAGCATACAACAACTAAAATAACAAATCATACAAAAACAAATAAATTTAAGGATAAAACAAGATAAAAGCTAGGAAATAGTGCATTATTCATGACAATAGACACACAAAAATAGGTAAAAATTGACATTATAAGTCTACATGATTCCAACACCAGGTGTCTGTCACACATGTAGTGAAGTTTGCAAACTTCGAAAAGCCCTCTATGGTCTTAATTAAACACCTTGTGCTTGATTTCAGAAGTTTTCTACAATAATTGTCTATCTTGGTTTTGTTGTTAGTCATCATGACTCTACATTATTTGTCAAGGAAACCAATGAGGACATATCTGGGTATCCTTATATGTTGATGATATGATTATTATTAGTGATGATTTTGATGGGACTTCATCTTTAAAAACTGCATTATCCCATCTATATGCTATGAAAGGTTTGGCTGTACTATGTTACTTTTTAAGTATTTAGGTTACTTCTTCTTCCAAAGGTTATCTTTTGTCTTAGTTTGAGTATATTACTGACCTATTTGATTGGGCTCGGCTTATTGACATCAAGATTGTTGATACTCCTCTTGAGACAAGTGCACAATATTCCCCATCGTATGGTGTTCCTTTGACTGATTATACTCTATATCGAACTACTGTTTGGAGTCTGGTTGATCTTGCTATGACTTGTCTAGACATTTCACATGTTGTTCATGTTCTTAGTCATTTTGTTTCAATACTCACAACAGTTCATTGAGGTGTGTCCTTCGTATTCTTAAGTATCTTTGGGGCACTTAGTTTTAGTATCTTTTGCTTTCTTCTATGTTGTCTTTAGACTTGCATGTCTATTGTGATGTAGATTGGAATGTTGATCCTAATCATCATAACTCCACTACAGGGTGGTGTATTTTTCTTGGCGATTTCAATTATAAAATGGAAGAATAAGAAACAAGATGTTACATCTAGACCGTCTATAGAAGTTGAGTATCATGCGATGGCTTTGAGTATCTGTTAGATCATTTGGCTGTGTTGGTTACTTGCAAATATGAGTGTCTATTTGAAAGATTTTACGCCACTAAATTGTGATAATAAAAGTCTTATTCATATTGCTCACAACTCTGTTTTTGCTCATCATCATCTTAACGTTGGCACTATGTCTTTACAGATTGGAGATATACTTAACAAGTTGCACCCCGTTTTACGCTTTCGTTTTTTATTTAACAAACTCTCAACACATTTATCTGTAGCATTGTGAGTTTGAGGAAGAATGTTAGCATAGCCCCATATTTTAGGCTCATTTACTTGTAGCTTATAGGGTAAGCTCCTCTCTCTCTCTCTCACTCTCTCTCTCTAACACAAAACAGAGTCTGTTTTTATTTCAAAATGCATGTCTTTTTCTAAGAAGATTACTTAATGAGATATTATATGTTTAAAGGGAAAAGAATTGACAAAAAGTAACAGGAAAACAAATACAATAAACAGCTCAAGTGAAGCTGAGTAAGCACAATGAGAGGAGTGACAAACAGGATAAAGTAAACATGAATTTCAAAACTATAAGCTATACTCTAAAGAAAAATAAGGAAAGGATGGAGAAAAAATGAATTTCAATGAAGGACACATTAATTCCTTAACTAAAGGGATCGTGCACTTCTCAAAGATGATAAATTACTATCAGAAGTTACTCTACAATTTTCTTTATGAATTTAAGGACAGATTTTTTCTGTGGTGTTGGCTCCTTTTCCAAGTAATTTGATTCACCATATATAAGATAGACAAATGTGTTCTTTACCACCAATCCATGACCAAATGTCACAAAAATCTCCACCTTGTCTCCATATCCAAAGTTTGACATTATATACCTTCCCAATCTATATCATTAAAGGAAATTCCTGTACCATGCATGTGTATGTGGAATGTGCACTTTGTGTAATTAACAATTAAGACGCTTCTGAGACATTCAGTTGCCTCAATTTCTTTCACATCAATATCTGGAGGCACAGTGAAAGAAACAGAATCTCCCTCACCCATATAGGCTAACCAATAAGGATGGTTGTCACCTAGAAGAGAGACATCACAAGATTCACTACTTGCCAATAACTGTACCATGACATAAAAAACATAGTCATTTATCTAACTTTCCTACTCAATTTGTCTTATACAATCATTATGTGTGGTTAAAGAGTACAAAATGCAATACATAATTAAAGCATTCCAATGCTAATTAATTTAAATAAATTTGATTAGTACCTTTGTTGGGTAAAAATCACCATCATGTCGTTAGGGATTTAGAACCATTTCTATTGTCGTGTCTTTCAGTTTATACAATCATTGAGTATAAAACAATTATGAAACTAGTCAAGATAGAAAGAAGAAATCAATTTTCTAGTACTTAGTATAAGCACGATCATTTGCTTACTTGATTATTAAAATTAGATACTTTTGGATGAAGTTGTGTAGCTGTATAAGCACGCAGTGCTAAAAGTATAGGATTGTAGTTTCTATTAGATACTTTGATAGGATTATTTTACGTTCTCTTAATCAATAGCTAAAATGATGGTGAAGGTAATAAACAAAGGAAAAGTTAGAGAAGAACCTCAGATATGTTACGGCTGATAGTATTGAAGAATTCATAGTATGCTCCAACACCAATCAAAGCAGACCTGAAGTGCTGCTTTGAAGTTCCTGATTCTGTAGTATTTGAAAAATATTCGACCAGAATGTTTTGTACTTGCTTAGATAGTTGAAACTCGGTGTCACATTGTACCAAAATACTTCGAAGATTTGCCAAGCTACCAAGCAATGGCACAATATCATCCCAGCTATTATTGATATCCATGCACAATGAATGAATATAGGATACAGGATTCATTGTTGGCGACATCCAAGACCGAATAATGATT
>Ga0214545_1004110_pt1 | contig 27415 bp, 12 predicted proteins | sample CNSS4metaG_FD_160064 | JGI IMG/M metagenome (GOLD analysis project Ga0214545, IMG submission 160064) | Root nodule microbial communities from cowpea collected in UCLA plant growth center, Los Angeles, California, USA - CNSS4 | ecosystem: Host-associated > Plants > Roots > Nodule | place: USA... | reverse complement strand
ACATTTATTTTTAATACATAAATGTATTACTTGTTTTAATTGTAAAGGTAAAATGTGAAATATTTAACTATATTTATATAAGTAAATTATAATATTCCTTTAAAAATATTATATAATTTAATCTAGACTCATTTTAATTAGATCACTAGATTTGAATTTTTTTCAATCAAATTGAATTAAATATACTTGACTATTAAGTCTATAAGATTTAGGCCAAGCTGACTTGGCTCAACCTACACTCAGGTCGATTTGAATTGACCTAGGATGGTTCACTTGGTTGACTTGGATCTAGGTTGCTTCACCTCAAAATCTACTAGAGTTAACTTGAGTTAACCTAGGCACAAACTGGCTTGACCTAGGCCAATGCCAACTCGACTCCACCTAGACTTGGATCAACTCTGCTTGACCATGGGCGATGGTCGACTGGACTTAACATGGAGCTATGCAGAATCGACCTAACCCTACCCTTGGGACGACTCGACTAAACCCACCATCCAGATCGACCCACATCAAACTTCGACTGAAACTGACTCTTCTCAAACTTCAACCCAAAGTAGCTTGTCTAAACCTTTGACCTAAATAGACTCATCTCGACTTTCAGCCGAGAACGACTTGTCTCAACCACTAGTTGAGGATGATTTGTCTTGACCTCTGACTAAGGCTAACTTGTCATTTAAAAAACATTTGATGAGATCATTCTTTCCTAATATTAAATAAAACAAAAGTATATTTCATTTATTTTCATACTCATCTAAATACGCAACTAAGTATACGTAGTTAGACAATAAGTATTTAATTATTATGAAAATGCATTAACTTTAATTATGATTTATTAAATAAAATTAGTGATATATTTCACATTACAAACCTGGATTTTAAATATATGCTTATAATATTAACATAAATTTAAAATTAACACAATATTTATATAAAAATTTCCTCCAATGTATCTTAGAAAATATATCAAGGGAGTATTGATCATGATTAACAATCACAAGATACGATTTTATATGTCAAGATCTTATCCTCGAGGGGTTTTAATCCAAGGAAAGCATGGCATCTACTCCTTTCAATAGGGAAGATGGTTCTAACATAAAAATTCTTTTACATGTAGTTTATAGAAATTATTTGTTATTATTAAGATTATTGAGTTGATGAAAATAATACATCTTAGAAAGGTCCACATCATCTATGATAAGTTATGGAGTGAGTGTTAGTGGATATATAATAGACTCTAAGTTCATGGTTTTCGTCGCTCAAAGTCAAAGACATTTTAAGCTTATATTTGACTTTTCTTATACTATTGTAGTAGAGTGTTGTGAGATTTGCATTAACTCTTAATTTAGAGATTGTGGGTGTACTTGGGTCAAAGGTATTGGGAGAGTTGTCTATATGTTGTACAAATTTTCACATCGTGTTACTCTCTAGTTGTCATTAGAAATAGTTAAGAATTTTCTCCAGATTTGGAGTTTTCATGTTGTATTCTTGTATTTATGATTTTTTATCTTCTTTCTCTATTAGTAGGGTGATTCCCAGGATTAAAGATGTTGTTGTTCTTATTGATGACACATTTCTTCCCATCAAAGATATGATATGTGTATGAGTCAAGATATGATATGTGTATAAATTTGTAAAATTAGTTGTCGGAAAAAATATTTAATAGCTTAAGGTTTAACTTGCCACATTTTACATTTATTTTTAATATATAAAAGTATTACTTGTTTTAATTGTAAAGGTAAAATCTGAAATATTGAACTATATTTATACAAGTAAATTATAATATTCCTTTAAAATTATTATATAATTTCATCATTCATATTTAATATTTAATTAAATTATTCACATTTTAAGTTCAACAATCTAATCTAACTCTAAATACTAGGAATTCAATTAAATTTAATTCAGCCCAAGATAAAAATGAGTTTGAATAGTTATAATTTAGTTTATTTAAGATTTTTTTTTCAACTCCAATTTTTATGCTAAAAGCTTTTGCACCTTAATAAGTAAATTAAATGATCATATTTTCTCCTGCAATAACTTTAAATATACAAATAATAAATTGTCTCTAAATTTAATACACTACTATAAATTCTCATATTACATGGGAATTTTCTTGCAAATTTGTTAAAAAAATTTGCAAGAAAAGGCTTTTTCCTGCTATTTTTTCTAAGAATTTTAATTGGCAGGTAATTCCTTCGTGGATAATTATTTCCTACAAAATTATAAAATTCGCAAGTATTTCTTACAAAATTTGTTGCAAAAAGTGTTTTATACAAAATATTTTGCAAAAAAATTGACAGCAATTTCCTACAAATCTTTTTTTCATAACAACATTTATAAGTATTTCTTACAAAAAAAAATTCAAAATAAAATTGGCAGAAAATATGAGTTTTTTTAGTAGTGATATTATAACCTTTTTAATATAATATACTTTAATAATGTACATAATAATTTTTATTACTCTTGCTCATAAAATACATCGAACACAATTCACACAATACAAAAGAAAAACATAAACCGTTAATATCTAAGTAATGATATTATTTGATATATTGTAACAAAAGAAAAAACAAACCAAAATATGTACACATGAATTTCTCATTATAATTAGAGTGAAATTCTTTTCGCTCAATTATTACATTGATAACTCTAAAATAACTAAGAAATTATAACGAACATACATAAATAAGAACATTGGCGTATAGTTACTGCAATAGTATATATTATATGTGTTAATATATGTAAATATAGTAATTAAGGGTAGTCATGAATTCCAATCTAGATCTGATCTACATCCAATAAAACAGATTGGATCTATAATCTAGATTCCTTTTAGTTAAATCACTAGATTTGATTTTTTTTTTCAATATAATTTAAATTTGATTAAATATAAATTGAATTCACATTATTAATTATATTAAATCCAATGGGATCAATCTAATATACTTGACTATTAGGTCTATAAGACTTGAGCCAAGCTGACTTGGCTCGACCTACACCTAAATCAGCTCGAATCCACTAAGTCTAGTTCATTTGGTTGAACTTGAATCTAGGTCGTCTCACCTCAAAATCTGCTAGAGTTGACTTGAGTTAACTTAGGCCCAAACTGGCTTGACCTAGGTCAGTGCCAACTCGACTCCATCTAGACTTAGAGTGAATCTGTTTGACATGGGCGATGGTCGACTAGACTTGACATGGACCCATGCTGAATCGACCCAACCCCACATTTGGGATGACTCGGCTAAACCCACTATCCAGATCGACCCACATCGAACTTCAACCAAGACTGACTCCTCTCAAACTTCAACCCAAAGTAGCTTCTTTAAACCTTTGACCTAAATAGACTCGTCTCGACTTTCAGCCGAGGCCGACTTGTCTCAACCACCAGTCGAGGATGACTCGTCTTGACTCTGACCAAGGCTGACATGCCATTTAAAAAATATTTGATGACATCATTCCTTCCCAATCTGAAATAAAACAAAAGCAACTAAGTATATGTAGTTAGACAATAAGTATTTAATTATTCTGAAAATTCATTAACTTTAATTATGATTTAAAAAATAAAATTAGTGATATATTTGACATTACAAACCTGAATTTTCAGTCTATACTTATAATATTAACATAAATTTAAAATTATCATAATATTTATATGAAAATATACTCTAATGTATCTTAGAAAATAAATCAAGGAAGTATTGATCATGATTAACAATCACAAGATAAGCTTTTATGTGGTCAAGATCTTATCCTAGAGGGGTTTTGATTCAAGGAAAGCATGGCATCTACTCCTTTCAATATGGAAGATGATTTTAACATAAAATTTCTTTTTCATGTAGCTCAGAGAAATTATTTGGTATAATTAAGATTACTGAGTTCATGAAAATAATATATCTTAAAAAGTTCCACATCACCTATGATAAGTTATGGAGTGAGTGTTAGTGGCTATATAATAGACTCTAAGTTCGTGGTTTTCGTTGCCCGATGTCAAAGACATTATAAGTTTATATTTGACCTTTCTTATATTATTGTTGTATAATGTGAGATTTGCGTTAATTCTTAATTTGGAGACTGTGGGTGTACTTGGGTCAAAGGTTTTGGGAGAGTTGTCTATATGTTGTAAAAATTTTCACATCGTGTTATTTTCTGGTTTTCATTAGAAATAGTTAAGAATTTTCTACAAATTTGGAGTTTTCACATTGTATTCTTGTGTTGATGGTTTTTATCTTATTTGTCTCTTAGTAGGGTGATTCACGGGGTTAAAGATGTTGATGTTCTAATTGATGACACATTTTTTCCCATTAAAGATCTTATATGTGTGTGAGTCACAATTTGCAATAGGTGTTACTACGGTTTGTAGATCTGCTTCGGCTGTCATGCGGTGTAGCTTGTGGCTCTAGGCTTTTGTGGTGTGCGATTTAGGTTTCCATGGCAGTCGTGGTCTGCGTGTGGTAGCAATTTCCAATGATGTGCTTGGAGGTTCGGTGGGTTATTGTGTTTGGGATGGTAGTTGGGTTGAGTTTGCGGTGGTTGGAGCTCGTGCTTTTGAGTGAGCTATTAGAAGGTTGATCTTTACACAGTAGTTACTCGCGTTTGGAGCTTTTCGGCAAGGTGCATTCGTGGATCTACAACTTTGCATGGCTTGCACGATCTCTTCTCTGGTGTTGTTACATCGTAGTAGGAGAAAGTTGGATGTGGAGCTAAAACGAGATGCGACGATCTCCAATGGAGTGCACATGGAGGAGATGTGGTGGTTTGCATTGCGCTGACAAGATCTGGTTTGTTATGATATTATGTGTTTTCTTGTGAGTGTGTGCAGCATGTAGTGCCTGCTTCGATGGCTGCAAGATGCAGTGATGCATGGTAATGCGCACATGGTTACGATGGAAGCATGATCTGCTGTAAGAGTGGAGGAGCTACTGTACTATTTGAAATCTACTCTAACAAGTATCAATTTGGTTTAGCAAAACCTTCTCTGCTCCATTTTTGATACGTGCAATGGGCGATGTTCGGTGTTGCTCTAGTGATGCAAGCAGTGCAGAGCGTGTGCTCCAACAATGGATGATGCAAGGAGGATCGATGTTGCTCTAATGATGGGTGTGTGATGAAGATGAATTAAGGATGGATTTGTTGGAAGAAGGAGATGACATGGCAACTTCTACTTGGTCAGATCTGAGAGTGGAAGATAGTGACATAAGTCATCTTCTAGTTTATCAAATTTGAAAGTGCAAAACTCTTATACGTGGCCTCCTGGTTGAGTAGAATCTGAGTGCTAGGATGAGTCATTTCTAGTAGTAATTATGTGTGAGCACTAACTAATATTAATGTAGGGTGTGTGATGATTATACACAGGTATTGGTTAATATTGACGTAGCAATAATTATGTCTTTAATTACTATTTTTTTTTCTATCAAAAATTGACCATAGAAAATTAGCTAGCCAACAAGGGAAGCAAGCAAGTTTCATTAAAGTATTTTTGTTAGGTGTTTAATTAGATGACGATAGATTCAAAGTATTAAAGTATTTTTGTTAGGTTGAGAAAATACACAATAATTACTACATTGAAATCCATTTATGGTTTCCTGCTTCCATGGTAATCCAACCTAGCCCTGGTTGTTGGAAAGTCACACCGTTACTTTTTTTCCTCTTCTCCTTTTGCAAAATATACGGATTAGTTCATTAATATACCACACTATATTTTTTTAAAAATATTTAAAACTTTTTATGGATTATATAAAATAAAATTGAATTTAACAAGAATAAATTTGTCATTTAATATATATATATATATATATATATATATATATATATATATTATATGACTTAATTATTATCTTAGTACCTTAAATTTTTTTGTTTGAATCATTTTGGTCCCTTTATTATTTTTTTATCAATTTGGTCCTCTAATCTTTTAAATATGTTCAATTTTTTAGTTTTTTTTTTAATTTAAAAAACAACTATCAATTATGACCTGTCACGTGACAATTTTTTTTAATTTAAAAAAAAAATCTTAAGTTGACATGTGACACAATCATATGATACCTGACAATTTAATATTTTTTTAAAATTTTAAAAAAATAAAATTATTAAAGGAAAATTAAAAATTTCACAAAATAACATGTGACATGTATGGATATGATATTAACATCAACAGAAGGGACTAAATAAACATTTTTAAAGAATTAGAAGATTAAATTGAATCAAAATATAATAAGTAAACCAAAATAAACCAAACAAACCTATTGGGAACCCAAAACAATAAGCCTATATATTTATACATTCATAGATTCATGTAAAAGTATTGATATTAAAATTATTACATGCAATGAATATATCCACTTTAATAAACTCATTATAGGGTTTTTTGATAAAAAATATAAATGTATTGTACTTAATACTTTATACATTTATGTAAATACAATATTATCATCTTTAACATAATATTGCCTTATTATTTTATATTCTATTTAAATTATAAATTATTTGCTTTTTAAATTTTTTTCACTTTAAAATATGCTACGGATATAATATTTATAAGTGATTACCTTTTATGTATAATGAAATGTGTATAAATTAAGAGAAAAAAATAATATTACAATTCTATTTACGTATAATATTTTACCAATTTATTTAAAGTGTAAAGAACCGAATATTAATTTATTTTATTGTATAAATAGAGAAAAGAATAGAGAGGAGCAAGAAAGGTGTATTGCATTTGCGTGAAAGAATATAGATAGATAAAGTAGTGTATACTTAACCAAGATGGAAATACGTAATTAAAGAAAAATGCATAAAAAACTAAAACTCATCAAAATTATTGGTTTAGGGTTTGATTTTAAAAACTAACCTAAATCGAAATGCAACATGTCTTTATTTTTCTATTTTATTATTATTAGTTATATAACTTATTTTTTATTTTTTTAAAATTTGTTTTATTATTCTTTCACACATCTAATAAAATATTTTCTTAAAAAATTAAGAAAGTATTGTAATTAAATAAAATATTCTCTAATTATTTTAAAAATAATTAAATGTTCATCATGTTTATTAAATTTTGACTCCACTCATTTTATCCCAGCTCCGTCCTTGGCTACTCAGCTTTGCTAGGATGTCTCCAAACTAATTCGGGCTTTGATCCCACGGCAATTTGTATTAGAAAAAAAAGGTTGAATTTGTCAAGAATTAATTAATGCTTCTAATCGGTGTTTGAAACTTTGCTTCGTGATAATTATTTGCAATTGAATTATTTTTATTTATTAAATAATTAGTTTAGATGAAATAATTAAAATATTTTAAATTTCAATTCTTTTGTTTGGATAAAGCAATTTTCGTTTTTATTTTATAGCAAACTTACCTTTGTATCAAACTAACTTTAGCTCGACTTTTAATTCAACTTGTTTTGACTTTTGGTTCAAATTAACTTTTGGCTCGTCCATCGCCTAGGTTGTTCCAATTCAACTTTCGATTCGGTTTGGTTCCACTTTCGGCCTAACCTAGCCCGGTCTGGCCCGACTTGACCTTTGGCACAACTCAGGCCAGCTCAACCTTCAGCTTGGCCCAAACTTGCTTGAGCATCGGCTCAACCTAACAAGATGACCTTCGACCTAGTCAGGCTTGGCTTGACCTTTGACGCGGTTGGGCTTGCCTCGACCTTTGACAAAACACACCCAGGATCGACCTTCAGCCTAGTCATGCCTAACAAAACCTTTGGCCCAGTCAGGCTCGACACGACCTTCTGCCCGGGTTAGCCAGAGTCGGCCTTTGACCCGACTGGACCTTCGATCTGGAACGACCCAACTTGATTCAACTGTCCACCCGCCCTAACTCGACATTCGGCCTGACGCAGCCTGGATCGATCTTTTGTCTGGCCTAACCTGAGTAGACCTTCATATCGGACTAGCTCGATTTGACCTTTCGCCCGACTCGGGTCGATCCAACTTGACCTTTAGCCTGGCCTGACCTAACCCGACTTAACCCAACCCGTCCCGGCTTGACCTTCGGCCTGAACCAACTCGTATTGACCTTCTAACTAACCTGATTCGACTTTTTAGACTGGTAGACCTTTTTTGTCATAACCAATGAGCAATTTCACAATTTGGGGAAAGTCAATTTCCTTATGTTTTTTTGAATGAATTTCAAATTCTACTATTTTAGTTATTTAAAATACTTTCTTAAAATTTCTCAATTTCGATTTCTTCAAATTCTTCAAATAAATGAATTATTCCCTTAAATTGTCTCATCCAAACACATCATTGATGTTTTTTTTGCCACTTAGATGATTGCTACCCCAGACTTTATTTAATTAAAGCGACAATGTGTCTATCTCATAGTGGGCTAAGGAGGGACAAAAGATCCAAATTTTGAAATCCAATATATAATAATTCAAATCCATATTGTTTTAACTATTTAAATGGATTTATCCCAAATCTAAACTCATATTTTTGAATTTTAAGTCTAATCCACTTAATCTGATTTGGATTGAATAATTTTTTGAATTTTGAAAATTCAAATCCCAATCCACTTAACTAGATTTAGATTGAACTATTTTTTGGACTTTGAATATCGAAAATCAAAGTGCGTATAAGTCGAGTCAAGATGGTTGAGGACTAGGCTGAAGGTAGGCCCGAGTCAAACCCGACCGAAGATTTAGTCGAGTCAACCCTGATTGTAGATTAGAAGGTTCATCTGCATTGGACTCAGTCGAAGGTCAACCTTAGCCGAACTTAACCCACTCAGTCAAGGTCGAAGGTCAGCCAAGTCAACCCCAATCGAATTAGTCAAGTCAACCCAATCAAAGATCAACCCCGTCGATCCCAGCCAAACGTCGGTCTAAGCCGACCTAAGTTAATCCAAACGAAAGGTTGACTCCCATCAGACCCGATCGAAATTTAAACTAAGTCGAACTCAACACACTTAGTCAAGGCCGAAGGTCGACCCCAACAATAGTGTGGATAAGAAAACATGGTGGGTATAACCATTATGAATTTGTTTTATTTGATAATGTAGTTTAGCTTGTTTTACCAAGGTATTTTTTACTTTTGGATCATATTTTTCTTGTTTATTATATATATCACTTAAAAAAAGTTAGAATTGTCTACAAATAATTATATACGGATTAAAATAAATTAAATTTTAGGTATGAATATATTACATACAAATTTTATATACAAATGATTACATATGGATTTTACATAAAGGATCTTCCATCTTTCTTCATAATCTATCTCTTATGCACAATAAAACACATTTGCGTTACTCTTGAAAGTGTTCTTTTCTCGCTTTCTAGTTTCTCTTTTATCTTTATTTATTTGTTTTCTCTTTTACTTTTACATTCTTTTCCTCACTAATTGATTTGTTTTTTTTCTTCTATTTCATTTACTTGATTATTTATTATTTTTGAATTTATTTGATGAACTTTTGAATGTTCTCTTTTGGATTTTTTTTCATTTACATTTGGAGTTTTCATTTTGTTTAGGCATTGGTTTTAATTTCTATGCATGTGTGATTATTCTTGGTTATTGTAAATTTTTGGAAATAAGAACAGTGAGATTATCGTGAAATTTTGCATCTAATTTTTTTAAATAAAATTTATCGAGAATTTGATGGATTTGAGCTCATTGATATTTTGTAGAAAAAGATAATTACTGGCGAGATTTTGTCATTATCAACAAATTTTGACATTTGGTACAACAACATTTTAGTGGTTAAAATATGGGATAATATGTGGATCATTATTTATTTTGTATATTAAGTATTGATACTTATAATTGCAATCGAAATTACAAGGAGATGACAAACAAAAACTCATGAATAAAAAACATGAATGAGTTACCACCATAATTTATTTAAAAAAACTATGGAAACGTAAAATGAAATAGTATGCAAAACCAGATCGAGTTCGGAAATCGATTATGTGTGAAAAAGGTATTAGCACTTCACATATCCGTATTAAGACGATTCCCCTTAATTAGGGGTATGAAATTAATGTAATTTAATATCCCCAAAAAAAATTAAACTAGACATTCAAAATATATATATATATATATATATATATATATATATATATATATATAAAACTATTTTTGAAGGTGGACTCCATGAAAACTTGTGTGGCTCGTTGTATTTTCATTCAAAATGAGAACTCAAAATTACGTAACTCTTTTATAAAAATGATTTTGGTTTGGTTAATAATTTTTATTTTTAATTTTAATTAGTTTTGTTTATTGAGGTTTTTATTTGAATGAAATTTACAATCATCGAACAAATATAAGACTGACATGATGATTAGTAATCTTCAAAAATATAAAATATTTATTATCAAGTAAGTTCGAAACTTAACATGATAATTAGTAGCTTTTAATATTTTTTATAATTTATCAAGCAAGTCTAAGACTCAACATAATAATGAATAATTCATAGAGTTACTATGAACACTATAATCATCCGATAAGTCTGAGACCTAACATGATAATTTCTAGAAATTTGTATAATTATCAAGAAAGTTCATAATTCAACATGATAATCAATTTCTTTTAAAAAAATCCAAATAAAATTTTAATTGTTAAGTGAATTTGAGACCCAACATAATAAAATTTATAATTTTAAATAATTTTATTATATTTATCTAAAAAAAATAATAGTGAAATCATGTTTATATTAAGTTATTTAAATTATAAATAATTTAAAAAATTTAAAATTTATTGTAAATACTAACAATTTAAATAAATGTTAAACTTTGTAACGAGCCACCTGATAAGGAAAAAAAAAAAAAAAAACTAAAAACGTACACAAAAGTTCATGAAGCATATGCATAGTCCCACATCATATATCATAGATATTTCAATTTTCTAGGTTTGAGAATAGACCGCGTATGGTAAATACCTTGGCCAACAACTGTTTGGGCCCACAAAATGTAATTATTTTGTGTATTACTTATGCATCGAAACTCATTAGGCAATGTAAATGTATCAAAGGCACTTGTAAGGGAAACTCACAGAACATTGAATTGAAATGCATTCTAGTCATTAAATAACAAAAGGAGATGGGTCCGCTCTATTATACAAACACATGCTCCTTTATGATGTATATGCACTTGAAATTCTGCAACACAGAAAAGTGGTTTCAAAAGTCAAGTACTCTCGTGAAACTTCATTACTTATTAATTGAGAAAGAAAACTATGTCAAGAACATGTAAACAAAACATGACAACCTTTAATTTTTTTATTTTATTTTAACATAGTAAGATTGGACCATCACACAGTAATAGAGTAGAATACGAGCAGTTAGTTAAAATTGAAATTGAAATTGTAAAATTATAATATAATAGAGTTGATAGGATCGTTCGATCAAAATTGTAAAATAATATACATGATTAATTTTCTTTTAATTTTTTTATATATTATGTGTTAATATTTTTTAGTAATAAATTTAATTTAAATTAAACATAAATCTCACTAAAAATTAATGTAATTAAAATTTTACATTATTATATGCACTGTAAATCACACAACCACCTCTAAACTATTGTTATAATTAAAATTAATTTATTAATTAAAAATTAATACAATTATAATTTAGCTGGAACGTATTACAAAATATTACTCAATCAAAATTTAATATAATTATAATTTTTTAATTTTGCAGTCATAATTTTTAATAGACACAAAACATAATAACGTTGAAATTTATTAATTAAAAGATTAATATTTATTAATTCTCATATAAATAAATCTAATAATGTTGTTATTTGTTATTTATTGTATAAATAAATTTATAGTAATATTATTTATGAACAGGTAGCAAATGATTTCTTTTGATATATTTTTCTCATTAAATTTCCTTAGAATTATGAATACAACTTATTAAATTTTATTATATGAAAAAAGTAACAAGTTATTATGATTTATTTTCCATTTTATTTTATTTTATTTTAGTTCTTTTCATATTCTCATATTTTATTAAGTTGATTATTTTCATACATACTATTTAAAATTTTTAAAATTTTAAAAGATAAAATTGGATTAATTTCTACTTCTAATAAAATATAATAATTATTTTATTAGTAGAGCTTTTCTTACTTTACTAACACTCTTAAGAATTAAAAGGTCTACCAGTTTTTCTTTTGTTTTTTCTTATTTATCAGAAAAACATTGAGAGACTAGGTACTCTTCATTCCTTTAGTTTTTGTTTAAGTTTGAATGATTTATATTAAATTAATTAAATTGGAAGTAAGTATTGTGAAAGTTATTAGTTTTGTAAACTTAGTTTGATTAAGTATTAATTAAGGGATTAGTTTTATTTCTATATATGTGTTTAATAATATATATATATATATATATATATATATATATGTAAAGTAAAATCTATTATGCCTGTGTGTTACCATCTCATATCTCATGATTTGTAATTATATGAATCTTCAAATTTCTAATCAAAATCTCGATCTTAATTGTGAGATTGTGGTTAAATTTTTTGCAAGGTATGAATGTACTCGGATTCAAGGACATGAACGAATTGTTTTTGTTATAAGATGTTTTAGACAATGTTATTTTTTACCGTAGTAATTTTTTTCGAGTTTGAAGTTTTCATATTATATTTTTATATTGATGATTATTATTAATTTTATCTGTCTATTTGTGTTGATATTCTTGAGGACCAGTTTTATTCTATCAAAGATGGACAAAGGAGAAATGAGGAAGCAAGCAAGTTTCATTAAAGTACTTTTATTATGCTGTTAATTAGACGACGATACAAAGTGGAGGCTGAGAAAATACAAATAATTAGTACATTGAAATGCATTTATGATTTCCTTCTCTCGCAGTCCAAACTGTAACTTTTTTCTTCTTCTCTTTTTCTAATGATAACAAACCCGTTTTATTCTATCAATGATTGACACAATATATTTATTTAAAAAAATATTTCAACTTTTTTATGAATTATATAAAACAAAATTTAATTTAACAAGCAGTTTTCTGCTTTCTCGACAAATATATTTTATTAAAAAAATAATTAAACTCCAAATAAATAAATATTATAAAAATAATAACAAAAATTAAATTGATCCGATTAAAATCATTTACGATAGACACTTTTTTATATATATATATATATATATATATATATATATAAATTTTGTAAAAAAAATATTTATATAACATTCATGGATTCATTTAAAAGTATAGATATTAAAATTATTACATGAAATGAATGTATCCAATTTAATAAATATATTATAGGGTTTTCTCTTTGATAAAAAAATAAATGTATTATAATTACTACTTTAAAAAATATCAGTTTATGTATACATTTATGTAAATACAATAATATTGCCTTATTCTTTTATATTCTGTTCAAATTATATATTATTTTCTTTTTAAATTTTTTGTTCTTTAAAATATGGTCTACGGAAATAATATTTAAAAGTGATCACCTTTTATATATAATGAAATGTGTATAAATTAAGAGAAAAAAAAATTAATATTAGAATTCTATTTACGCATAACATTTTACAAATTTTTAAAATTTAAAGTCTAAAGAACAGAATATTACTTCATTTTTATTGTATAAAGAGAGAAAACAACAGAGATGAAAGAGAAAGATGTATTGCATTTGCGTGAAAGAATAAATAGATAAATAAACAGTAGTGTATACTTAACCAAGATGGAAATACGTAATTAAAGAAAAAAGCGTAAAAAAACTAAAAACTCATCTAAATTATTGGTTTAGGGTTTCGATTTTAAAAACTAACATAAATCGAACTGTAACATATCTTTATTTTTCTTTATTATATATTTTAATTTTCATTATGTTGTAAAGTTGTTTTATTATTCTTTCACACATCTAATAAAATATTTTCTTAAAAAGTGAAGAAAGTATTGTTATTAAATAAAGTTATTCTTTAATTATTTTGTCCTTGCTCCGTCCTTTTGCTAGAATGCCTCCAAACTAATTTTGATCCCAACCAATTTGTATTAAAAAAAGGTTGAATTTGCCATGAAGTAATTAATGCTTCTAATTAATGTTCGAAACTTTTCTTCCTGGAAATTATCACTTGCGTAGAAACTAATCTCATTTGCTCCCATGCATGCAAAATATTTAATGTTTTTTTCTCACTCAGATATTAGCCATCCCAAACTGTATTTTATTGCAGCCAAGATGTGTCCACCTCAGCATGGTGACTAAAGTGGAAAAGATCCAAATTTTGAGATCTAATCTGTGATAATTTAAATTTATATTGTTTTAAATTTATTTAAAAAATTTATCTCAAATCTACATTTATATTTGTGAATTTTAAATTTAATTCACTTAATTGGATTTGGATTACATCATTTTTAAAATATTGAAAATACAAATCTCAATCCAATTAATTGATTTTGATTAGACTTATATTAGATTATTTTTTGAATTTTGAATATCCAAAATCAAGGTGTGTCTAAGTTAAACCAAGGCTCTAATATCAAATGATCTGAACCCCATTTGCATAAGGACTGACTTAGGATTTTTAGGGTTTGAACTTTGTTAGAAACTTTGAAACTCAATGAAAAGGTGAATTAGAAAGAGGTAGAAATTCCAGTATGGACAGGATATTGGAAACATTGATATCTCGAGCTGTAGAACTCTAATTAACGTGATTCCAAAACGATGTGAAAGTTCACCTTTTGAACTATAATTTAGGCTTAAGAAACACTAATTTTGGGCAAGTGAAATGAGAGTTATGACTATAACATAAATTTGGGTAGAATCGATTCTTTTCTGAGTTTGGGTGAAGAAAGAAGAAAAAGTGAATATGAAAAGGTGGAAGGAAGAATCACTCTTTCTAAGAGAGATAACACACAAAGGAGGGGAAAGTCCTTTGATACAACCAAGGGTTCTTGAATTACTCAAGAACTTGGAAGAATCACTTTCACTAAGATATAAGAGAAAAACTCTAATATTTCTGAATAAACTGAACTTGTTTTCATTGATAAATGGTTAAGGTTATATAGAAGCTTTAATCACTGGAATTACAAAAGACCCATAAATTACAATTACATCCCACTAAAGCTATTAATGATCTCAGTACTTAATGACTGATTGTAACTAAAATTGTAGCAACCCAAAAGTCACCCAAAAGCATTTAGCTATGCATCCTTTTGGTCTCCCAAATACTGATGACTAAGTTGTCAATTGGGCCATTATTACAACTTGAAATAAAACTAAACTAGATCCCATTAATTGATTAAACCAAAACATAATTTGGTCAGCCAATTTTACAAAGAATTGGGCCATTAATTAAACAAACTAGTAACTTAAAAAAAATTGTCGCAAAGTGGTGCATTAGTCCTTCTTCATTTGGTTCATGATGCGATTCATATCACGAATGAGGATAAAGTGGAATGTAGGCGCGAGTCAGCCCCGACTGAAGATTAGTCGAGCCCCATCTCCAATTATAGATTAGGATGTTGATCTGCATTGGGCACAGTCGAAGATTGACCTGAGTCAAACTTGGCCAACTTAGTCAAGACTGAAGGTTAGCCAAGTTGACCCCAACCAACTTATTCAAGTTAGTCCCAATCAACGATCAATCTCATTGGTTCTATCCGAATATCGACTTGAGCCGATCCAAATTGATCCAAACTAAAGGTTGGCCGCATGGACCCCGATCAAAAATTGACCTAAGTCAAACTTAGTCCACTCAATCAAGATCGAAGGTCGACCAGAGTTGACCTACCATAGTGTGAGCACGAAAACATGGTAGTACAACTTCTTTTAATTTGTTTTATTTGATAATTTAGTTTACTAAGGTATTTTCTACTTTTGAATCATATTTTTCTTATTTATTATATATATATATATATATGTGTGTGTGTGTGTTTTTTTTTCTAGATTATTCAACAATAAACAAAAAAAAAACATAAAAATATAAAACAAATTGTATTGTAATAGAAAAAGTTTTATATAAATAAAGTTTCAAATTTCTCGCGTTTTAGGGAAATAAAATTATACAAATGATGAGTTTTATTATATGTTACTTATTTTTATTTATTTAAATTAGTAATATCTGGTTAGGATTTTACAAAGATGGTGGTGGCTGACGACGGCGTCAAGGCTGTAGGGGTGATGGTACTAGTGCTTTTGGTTGAGATGGAGGTTTGTAGAAGATGATGATGTGGTTGTATGTTATTGGTCAAAATTTTGAGTGGTGGATCATGATCATGTGGCAAGATGTAGTTGGACAAATTAGTGAGTGTAGGATAGCACCACGTGGTTGAGTTTAAGTGATACGAGGGGTGAATATAGAAAAATAAGGGTGCAGCAATAGGTTTTATGTGGCCCATTTATGAGAAAGAGGAGTGTATAAGTAGAAACTAGGGGTGTATTTAGTTCATTGTATACTTTCCAGAAATTACTAAATTTGACTTTATTGTGTAATTTAAAACAATTCAATCTCACACCTTTAATGAACCAAATTTAACTTCAACTAAATCAACAAATGTTAGAATATTCAAGAATGGTTTATGTAATTAAAATCATTTTTTAATCCATTTTTATCTCACAAACTTAATAAAACAAATTATCACAAATCCTAATTAAACAAATCTTTACACACAAAAAATTAATTAAATTCCCAAATCTAACCTTAAATAAGGACAAAAATTTGTATACATCAATGTTCCACTTGTAACAATGTGTTTTATAATTCCCTCTGAGGAGTCTTTTACCAACCTAGGAAATAACTCTCGGTGATATACCGAGTGTCCAAGTGCACCAAACCCGCCATAGCCCCTAAAAACTTCATTTTCATCCACAAAAAATAATTTTATTATTTTGTTGTATGGATTAGATTGCAATATATATGCATTAGAAAATATAATTGTATGATTAGTATGATTTGGTAAATAAATATGTTGTTAAAATTGGTATTATTTGAACTGAATAGACTTTGGCTTGACTGAATGAGAATTATTTAAGTGATATACTTAGTGTGATTGATATGTAGTATATATTGACTATAGAACCCTCCACATAAAATATCAGGCCTCGTGATTCCTAATTTTTACCCGTCGTGTTTCGAAATCCCATGTACTCCTTTCACTCAACTCAACCTTTTGAATCATGTGTGCAATTCCTACTCCACCTGTGATGTGACGAAATAAAGCATTTTACACTTCCTGATAAAACTGCACTAACACTGTACAAACAAAACCATCTTACCTAGTAAAACTTCACTAAGTGTGTAGGGTTAGTTAAACTTTACTCTTATAAACTACTAACATTTCTTAGTTAAATTTTAGTTCTAGCAAAGAAAATTCATTACCCTAGCTTGAAAATCAACTAAAGTAGAAAAAACCATTACTCTCAGGCATGTTAGCTAAACTTCAACTACTAAAGTAGAAAAAAGACGCTACTTCTAGCTTATTTCCCCATAAAAGCTGGAGTTTTGACACCTAAGAAAGTAATTATTTTTCTTGAAAGAGAAGCTAATTTGAAACCAAACTTACCGAGTCATGTGAAGATTCTTTTAATTCAGACAAAATAGTGGCCGAAACTGATCTTATGGGACAATCAACATAATGAATTTTAGCATCGATGAAAAGGAAGAATGTCTAGAATTAACTCAAAGGTTATATGAGAATGTTGACCGATTACCACAAAACCTGTAAATATTTGTCCACTCTCCACAATATCCCTATATATGCTTCTAGCTTCACTGACCTTCAAGCATAAAAATAATAAGGAATAATAGAGAAAAAAATTTGTTGAAAGTAATTAATGAAGCAACAAAATGGTAAAGAAGGAAGGTAGCCAAAGATTCTAGAGAGAATGTGGGAAAATGTAGTTCTCTTACTTGGTTATACTTAATTTTAAAATCCGTATCGGCCAAATAATAGAAAAGGGAAATTAACTTGCATGTCAAACTGTATAAAATTACATACTTTGTAGTGATTGATAACTTTTCAAATAATAATATAAATCATGTATTAGACTCCAAAATCAACAAGGTAATTGATGTAATATAATATTGTGATAATACTTGATAAAGAAAAAGTGTTTAAAAAGTAGAACTAAAATAGATCATTTTTTATAACACCAGACGATCTCATACAAATCTCGTGGAAAAACATCCATAAGGTCATAAACATCAACTAAGTATTAGAGGAAGATACTCAACTACACAGTGATAAGTTAACAATCATATAAATATCACATATTATTCTCACAACAGTTTGGTCCGACTCTCAACAAAACCATATCTAATTGCAACATATACATAGATGATACATTTCATTAAATTAGCTATCACACACACACACACACACTCTTTAACACCAAAAATTGGTCAGTATTATGGTTTTCTAAGCAACTTCAGAGTTCCAGTATTCTTCATGGGATGACTTTTTGAGAGGCTATTCCTAGAAGAGGCTGACCTATTAGTCAACAACTACGTTGTGCTCACTTTTGTAGTTCTTATCCATATTCTCATAATTTAAAAACTCAATAGAAAATAATACTATTATTCAATGTTATCAGACAAATGTAAGTGCTCTTGCAATATAATCACATATTTATTCTGTAAACCACTGCAACAAAGTTAATACAAATTTGAGAATGTCAATTTATATCTAAATCGCCAATTTGTAGTAAAAGCTACAAGGGTAGATGGTGGAAATAAGAAACCATTGATAGATGCTACATCCTAGTTCCCAGTTCTTCTACCACTAGAGTTAATGTCCCTGAGTAAAAGATATAAGAACTTACTTAAGAGGGTCGAGTGTGCTCTCTCCCACATACACAACAGCAGCAAAATGCATCACAACATGTAATTTATTCTCTGAAAATATTTTATTCAACTAATAATCAGTCAACTAGACAACTTTTCTCGAGTAATCTCTAACTTTACACTTCTACAAAGGGTTTCAATTCAATACCAAATAATTTCTTAGTAAGGAAATATTATAAGGATAAATATTCTTTATCTCCCAAGTCAGCGTATATAAATTAAAGTCTTCTAGTTTCTAGAAATAACTCTTGAAGAACCTTGACGACACCCAAATGCCATTCACTATTAATCCAACTTCAACAATTTTATTCAATTAAGTCTTTTTGGATAACATTGCTTAAATTTTTAACAGTAAAAATGTACCAGTGGCATTTTCGTGTTACGCGGAAGGGTTTTTATATTATGTGGTCCGTTTTAAGTATTACATTTTTCATTTTTTATTTTTAAATCATAAAACAATGAAACATTTGCTTTGAAGTTTCATTCGTGAATTTGGGGGTTTAGATTAATTTTGCGATTGCGATTGCGATTGGGTGAGCTTCGTCTCTTATGATTGTGCATTGTCTCTTGTGATTAGGCATGTTGTGTTGACCACCAAAGGTATAGATGTCAAAGAAGTGAGCTTCATTTCCTAATTTCTGATTATGTGTTTCGATAGTTTTCGTTTGTCTTACTCTGTTCTATTGTTGTTTGATTTTTCCATGTTGTGGATTGAACATTTTGTCCTAGTCTTTGTTAGTGGATTGAGCTTTGGTGTTCCACTTTGTCTAAATTGTGCGTACTTTATTGGTTGTTGATTTTTTATTGTGGTTCCCCTTATTTTCTTATGTGCTTTTAAATGTCTCAATGGTCCCATTAATTTAAGCATATTCATATTTGACAAAATTGTTGTGTTGTTGTTTGTATTGTCATTTGATTTGTTTAATGATACTTTCGAAGTGGTGGTCCACCATGGTTCGTTTAAATACATAGGTGGGTAAACTAGTACTTGGACATATGACCCATATATGTAGAGTTATTTTGAGGTGTGTGGTGAACTTAAGGATATGGGTTATATTGTTGTTAAAGAGTTATGGTATGTTGTTGAAAACTTGATGCACATGTTGTATGACAAATGTGCAATAAACATGATGAATGTTGCCGGACATTATGGACAAGTTCACTTGTTTGTGGTTCATGGTGTCTCAAAACCACAAGTAGTAGAAAAATGATTTGGAAGGCCAACTTGGTTACTTGTGTGATGATCCCTTAGAGAGTGGAGAGAGTAATCATATTAATGGTACACCGCAACCTAAGAAAGATGGACATTGTGGTGTTGATAAGGAGAAGGCTGAGGATGAAGTGGGGGTTGAGAAAGGTGAATTTTAGGTAGGGGCTAATGCTTTAGGTGAATGTGAGGTTGAGCTTTAGGTGGGGGATGATGTACGTGAATGTGAGGTTGATGGTGGTGTAGGTTAATGTCAAGTTAAGGTCGAGGTGGGGGTTGATGTAGTAAGTGAATGTGATTTTGAGGGTCATGTAGGGCCTGACCCTATGTATGTTATCGGAAAAGAGAGACAATAGACAAATGATAAAGAGGAGAGGGCAACACCTGATGCAAAAGGATTTTCTGATGTTTAGATCATTGTTGAAGGTGTACAAAATATTTTTGAGTGTTTTGTGGAGGTTGAAGTGGGTTTAAGTGAAGTACATAGGATTAAGACAATAGTATTTTCCAACTGAACACTAATGATGAATGGTTGTTTGGTAATGATTGGCAATCAGAGAAACTTCATAGTCTTGAAGATATGGGAAGTTGTGGTCCATTTGGAACATTTATGATGTCAAAATCTATGGCTGAGTATAAATGAGATGTAGGGACTACTTCCATAGACAAGGATCACTTTACTCGTGTTATTAGAACTTATGTTGTTTTTTTTTGACTTCAAGCTTCTTCTTCTCTTCTCACGAAAACCAACAGAGTAATGTTTTTTAATTTGTTTAATTTTAAAATATTTGTAATTTTAATATTGAAATTATGGTTAATTTTGAAACCATTAGGGCATGCGTGTATCTTCTTGTACTCCAAACCTTGGACATAGAAATTTCCTCGCCTCGTAGTTACGATTAGGTAACATGTTATTTTTGGAAGCATCTTCTTCAACAACTCAAAAAGATTTTGTGAAATTTTTATAGGTCCATCAATTTCTTGTTTTTAAACGGAATAATTTCAAAGTTTCTAATAATTGTGTAAAGTTAGGGCATCTTGGGTACAATTGTTCCTTTTAATCAGACTTCAAAGTATCATATAAATGGACTCTAAATGATCATTCATCTATTCTTTCACATATTCATTGGTTCATGGCGTCATAAGATTGTCTAATATTTCTCCATGCCAAGTCCAAATTGTATATCTCCTTACTATACAAAAAATGAATAATTTATGACATATTTCGCCCAAATATTAATGCATCTGACTCAAACAAGGAACACAAGGATAATAATATGTCTTATTCACAGAGATGGTGTGTTATTGAGCATATTGCAAGAATTCAAAAACTCATTTTTCATACTCTTCACAAATGCGACGTGCATTCATCCAGCTTCGATTTGTACTACGTTGGTAACAAACTTCATCTTTCTCAAATTTTTAATTCTCACAAGATAGGCCCTACCCATTCGGAAAAAATATTTTTCATAATTCTCTAACATGTATACAAAGAAGTCTTTCATCGTAAATTTGATAAAATTTTGGCAGCATTTCGCGTTGAGCTCCAAAGTACATGAAATAAAAGTGGTCACTCATAACCACAATGAAGTATGCAACAAGAGAACAACACAAAATGGTCTAAGCTGAAATTTTTTTAAAATTTATGTATAAACTTACAATGTCCACGTATTAAGAAATTATGAAAAATAAAATTTTCAAATTATTCGACCGGACAGTTCAATAGTTAATACAAATGATTAAAGTTTAATCACACTAGTGGAAAAAGGGGAATCTATGATGACTTATTATAACAGGTATAAGCCACCTGTCATAATAAATTGACCGGTGGCATTTTTTTAATAAAAATAATAATTATTATGATTGGTAAAAAGGAATCTATCATAATAAATGAAAAGTGTAAATTTATTATGAAAGATGCAAAAAACCTATCATAGTAGATAAACGCGGTGGCAAAATTGAAATTATGTTAAAAATATATTATGACAGATTTTGAGAAACCTGTCATAATATCTCTAAATCTCTAATTTTTTTACTTCCCTCATTTCTCTTTCTCGTCTCCATTGTTTCTGCAGAAGTATCCTTTGTTTCTCAAACAGTCAAGTTGCAATGTCGTTTCGCGTTGTCGTCGCCATTCCGTTTGCCGCTTCGTTCGCCACGTTGTTCACCGCTTCACTCATTACGCCATTCGCTACACCAATCGTCACGCTGATCACGCACCGTTCATGTATCCTTTCTTTCTCAAACAGTCATGATGCCTTCTCGTTTCGCGTTGCTGTCGCCACTCCGTTCGTCGCTCCATTTGCCTCGCCATTTGCCGCACTGATCGTCGCGTCGTTCGCGCACTGTTTGCACACCGTTCGCGCGCCGTTCGTGCACCGTTTCTGTTTGGACAAGTTTTTTCCTCTTTTCTTCACTTAGTTTGCACATGTTCTTTGCCTATAGTTCTACTTTGGAGTAAATGAGAGATGCTCTGCCATTTAATGTGTGCTGCCATTGTTATTTTGTGATAGCAGGGTAATGAATTCTTTAAAGTCATTCCATTCTTGCGTGTGATTTAATATTTTAATTTGGTTGGTTTTCGATTCATTCAAATTTTGATGTTCATAGTTTGAAGATAGGGGGTTGTTAGATATGTTTAGTGAATTAATGATATAAGTAGGAACTAACAGTAGCATCCTTACTATTTGGTTTGCTTGTTTTTCTTATTCGAATGCTTTTTTGGAAATTATTGGGTTTATATTATGTTCAATCATATCCTAGTTTATATTCTTTGTTCTTCGACTGGTGCAGTTGTTTATATGTGTAAGGGTATATATAACTTACCAATGTTGATAAGGGCTAAAATAAATAACAAAGACTATGACAATATCTATGATGCAATGTAACGAAGAACATGTATAGTTGGATACCTAATCCTCTATAACCTTTCTATTAGCTTATTAAGTCTTAAACAGAACTTGTCTTCTCTTCACTTAACATTATATTCTTAGTATTACTTCTTTTTGTTTATTTTTGCATACTGTATGTGGTTATGGAGTATATAGCATATAGTATATGTGCTTAACTTTGATTCCAGGGAGATCTACAACTTTGGCATACTAAAAAATTAGGGTAGAGCGAGTAGAATAGGATCACTTCTTTTCTTCTCTTTCTTTCTTCCTCCAATGCACATCACTTTATTAAACAAATAAGTAATTTTCACACGATGAGTAAACAAAATTAAAATAATCTTAAATAAACCTTAATATGAAGTGTTTTTTTATCATTATTAATTTTTAATGGTTTAAACTGATCATATCATAATTATGCTATTAAAAAACTACTCCACTTAAAGTGTGATATTCCTATTGAATTTGAGTTTATTTTTAGTTATTTGTAATAACTTATGGGTTTTTTATCTTCAATTTCTAGTTTGATTGATGTTATTTTTTGATCAAAGCGTACAATTTATAGTTCTTTCTATTTTTACTCTTATACATGTTATCACGTCAACAATTTACTATCTCATTCAAGGTTGTGGGGTGTTCCATCTATATCTAGGAAGAAGATGCAAATAATTGCACCTAACATAATTTATATGTTTGACTACCATTTAAATTCTAATATAAAACATATTATAATTATTTGTATTTGATTTACAGTGTCGACGTCAATTGGGGAGCTATGAGTGTGGGTATTACGTCATGAAACACATGCAAACGATTATATGTACAAAAATTATTGACTCATGGAATAAGGTAACAAAAAACTGATTAAATACTTATGTAATTGTTAATTACAATATTGTTTAACTTCATTATGCTTTTTTGTAGATATTTAATGATTCATCCTCATTGGAAGGTAGAGAGGTGGAAGAAATTAGAACCAAGTGGGCTTTCTTTCTTTTGAGTGTTGCTGATAATTTGTAGAAAGCTTAGTTTTATAGTACTTACAATCTTTTTTAGAGTATTTGTAAAAGTTGTCAAGATTGTAGGTCTCAATTTTTGGGTTTCTTAGGCAACTTAATTATATGGAATTGGTTTGGTTTGAATTTTTTTGGTCTGGTGATATGAAACTAATTTACAGGTGAATTGAATGGAAAGGAAAAATGGTAAAAACGAAAAATCATAAAAAAAAATATCAGACTTACTATGACGTAGTTTGCACTACTTGTCATAGTAATCTGGGCTTATTATGACATACTTTGCATTACCTGTCATAGTAAGTTGGACTTACTATGATAGGTTTTACAAAAGTTTTTCATAGTAAGTTCACTAATTGTCCCAGCATCGTCAAATTGTGCGGTGGTGAGTTAGGTTTATTATGACTGTTAATTGAACACCTGTCATAGTAAGTCTGACTTACTATGACAGGTTTCTGTAGCGTCATAAAAAGCGCGCATTTTTTATGACTCCTGGAACTATGACACCATAATATCTGTCATAGTAAGCTTGTTTTACCTGTCATAATAAGCTCATTTTCCAGTAGTGTCATTTGCACTAAATCTCAAATGGGAACTAAGGTTCACTCAATATCTATATCTAAAATTATAGTAAATCTTAATATAAACTAACAATGCATTTAATTATAATTTATTAATTAATCAAACATCTAATAAATAATTAATCATATAATAAATCTAAAATTAATCATGTATCTATTTTAAACTAAAAATACTATTTAATCAAACACCTAATAAATTTTAATATAAACTAACAATGTTTTTTTTATCTAAATATTAACATATATTAAAATTAAGATAAACTAACTTTAACACTACAAATATGGTAAAAATTCAAATAAAACACAAAATGCCAAAAAAAACAACCTAAAAACAAATGTCACAAATAAACTTCTTCCAAATCCTTCCTTAACATTGCAAAATCAACGGAAATGAAAAAATAAAACCAATGAAATAACATGCAATAACAAGTGTCCAATGCCAACAAAAACTAACTTTCATTCGAAAAACAATCAAAAAGAATGAACCCTTGAGAGAAAATACACAATGGAAGTGGAGAAACCAAGCTTTTGGGAGTCCAATGGAGCAATGAGCTTCTTGCGTCGGTAGAGTGGGAGTTTTGGAGGAAGAAGAAAATCTATTGCGTGCAACAAGTGAGGAGAGTGGGTGTTATTGTTTTAGTTGTAAAAGACTTAAAGTTTATGTCTGGCCCCTATCTTCAAACGTTAAAGAGCAAATTTAAGTCTGATTCTAAGGGGTTGGACATAAATTTTGGACAATTATTTAAAAAAATGTCATCGATCTTGTTCTAACGTTAAGTGCTTGCATGTCAGATGTAATATCAGTGACATGATAAGCTTTTTTTGTGTTAGTGTTTCAATGCTTTCCAAATCATCCAAAATATTGTTAAAATATGTCAGTTGCTTTACAAAAGTATAATTCAAGGGGATTACAAAGACATAAAATTGCAATACTAATTAAAAGTATTTTTAAATCTAAAATTTTATTATGATAAACCATGCATTAATATAGATTCAGTCAAAAGTCAAAGTTAAAATGTAAAAATCGACGGTAAATAGTTATTACTATCAGATTTGCATTGCATGTGTATACGACTCTAAAATCTTGGACACTAATTCATTAGCGTTGAGTTTTGAAGGTCGACTTTAAGTAATGTTAACTTAGTTGATACTAAGTAGCATTGGCTTAGTTGACTATAATTAGAGTCAGCTTTTTGTCGATGTTAATTCATCACTAATTTTCAAATTAATTTTTTAATTAAAATAGTTTAGTGTCGGCTTGATTGATGCAAATGCATTGTTTTAAAATTTATTTAATTTAGCGTCAACTAGGTCCATGATTAATAAAAATCTATTTTTAATATTAATTTAGTTTGTGTCGATTTGGCTAATGCCAAAGTTAGTAACTTAAAAAATGTTTGTATAATACTTTCATGTTCAAGTAATATAAATGAAAGAAACACAACAAAAATATGATAGATTAAAGGAATAATTGTATGTGAAAGAGATAAATATGGATGAAGGAGATAATGAGAAAAATGTAGATGAAGGAAATGTGTGTGGATGAAAAAGAAGGATGTGGATGAAGGACTTGAATGTGGGAAAAGAAGATAACTGCGAGGAGATTTATGAATGTAAACAGAGAATATAAGTGTCACTAAAAGAGAAATATTTTTTAACGGAGGTTATTTTTGGCATTCTCGGCGGTTTTAACCTCCAATAAAGGCTTTACCCGCGATTTGGTTTTCCCCTAGAAAAACCAGCATCGTTAACGGATTACCGACAGTTTTTAGCAACCCCTGGTAAAGCAGTATTTACCGGCGGTTCTAGAACCCCCGCTATTTACCGGCGATTCTGGAACCCCCACTATTTACCGGCGGTTCTAGAACCCCTGCTATTTATCGGCAGTTCTGGAAGCCCCGCTATTTACCGACGATTCTGGAAGCCCCGCTATTTATCGACGGTTCTGGAACCTTCACTACTTACCCGCGGTTCTGGAACCTCCGCTACTTTGTGGATGTTTTTTAAACCTTAGTCGATTTTCAATTTCACTCAATTTCAACATTTTTAAATCCCAAATGCGGTTTTTTCACCCCTACAATGCAATTCATTATTCATAGATGACTATTGCTTGGTGTTTTAAATCCCTTTAATTTTATTTGTTGCACTTTTTTAATCCACATAATTCCTGAAACATATCAAATAATAAACAAAAATTATAAAATTTTGATATTTGTTTATAACTAGATATAATATATAAAAATTTGTTCAAGGTAAACAATAAAATTTAGATGTTCAAACTAGTGGAATATTACAATATCTTTGTTTCTTTATAAAAGTAAAATAGTAAAAGTCTAATATAGCATTCTTCGACTATCAGTCTTGATCTTGATCTGAATCATTTGTTTCTTCCTTAGGAACACTCCCTTGATCAGACACCTCATAAAAAAACATAATTAGTAACATTCATTACAATATAAAATATATATTAATATATTAAAGATTTAAATATTACTAGTGATGTATGAAACATAGAAAAGTCTTGAGATAATTCTCCTTGATAATTTTGTCCAAAGAAAGTCTTCATTACCTTCATTTCATTGACGTGTGATGTTAATAAAGAAACCTATTTTAAAACACAATTAATCAAACTAACCAAACTATTTTAAAAACACAATTTATATTGTGTTGATATATGATCGCAGTCCTCCAATTTCGAAAACGTAGTGTTTCGTTTCTCTTTGGCGTTTCTCAGAGTGGACACCTTGGACTGCACTAGAGATGGCAAATAAACCCGTCCCCGTGGGTATTGTCCGAACCCGTCCCCATTTTGACGGGGAATCCCCGCATTGACTGGGTATAGGTATGGGTATGGGGAATCCCCGACTTTTTCAATTGGGTATGGGGATGGGTATGGGGATGTACATATCCCCGCCATATTACCCGTCCCCGTTTAAATTATTAAAATATTCCTAATTAATTAA
>Ga0214545_1004107_pt1 | contig 27430 bp, 16 predicted proteins | sample CNSS4metaG_FD_160064 | JGI IMG/M metagenome (GOLD analysis project Ga0214545, IMG submission 160064) | Root nodule microbial communities from cowpea collected in UCLA plant growth center, Los Angeles, California, USA - CNSS4 | ecosystem: Host-associated > Plants > Roots > Nodule | place: USA... | reverse complement strand
ATATATATATATATATATATATATATATATATATATATATATATATATATATATATATATATATAACAATTTCATTAAATATTTGAATTCAAACCCGTGTTAATGGAAATAAAAATTAAATTTGTTTCTGTTGTGTTAACTTTTTTCAACAGAAATACTTTTGTAAAATGAGATAAAAGATGAGACTTTATATGGTAAAAAGGCGGAACCGATAGCAGTGGCCCAATTCAAAAGTGTAGTTTGTTGTTTTGGACGTTATGTGATAGAGATGTTGATGGGTTGATCCGACAAGACCCGCAAGAAAGTAAGCCCAATAATTAAAATAATATCACCTGCATAATTATTAAAAGGCAAAATGATTATTAACAATAACAAAAATAATAAAATTCCTTTATACAACATCAAGTGAATATTTTTTTACTATGATAAGTAAAAAATCATAAATTTGACTTGTAGAATCGTACAATGGGGAGCTTAGTGGTAGATGAGAATTCATGGCCTCCCTCAAATTTCTTAGTAATTTACATATATATATATATATATATATATATATATATATATATATATATATATATATATATTGGTGAAGGTATATATTAATTAGTAACAATATTTTTTGAGTATTTTCAAAATGTATTTTAATTTACTTATTATTTATGAAGGAATTTAAGTTATTTAAAACATCGAATTTGAATCTTACATTTGTAGTCATTAGAAATATAAAAGAATGTAACCTTTTTATTTGTAACCTTTTTATTTCTACCACATAAACACATATTATCGTGTGTACTATTTTTAAAATATATATAAATTATTTAAAATTTTAAAAATAGTAATTAAAAGAATAAAATTGAAAAAAAGGTTGTACATAGTTATAGATATAACTATAGATAAAATAAATTTTAATTATTGAAATAAAAAATATTATAAGTAATTTTGTGTAAAAAATATTATGAATAATTATTTAAATATGAAAAAGTAGTTACTAAAATGATAAAGGAGTAAATAGTTATTTTATAATAAGTAATTATTTGAATTTAGAAAATTAGTTACTATAATGATTAAAAAAATGTTTTTTTTATTGTGAATAATTTTTTAAATTTTGAAAAAGATTTATTAAGAGAATAAAATTAAAAAAACAAAAAAGATATAAAAAAAAGTTGTATGTTTATATATAGATATAGATTATTGAAATTTATGTTTATATTATATTCTAAGTTTCGATTTTGTATAACACTATTCCTTTAGGCTAATTTAAGAATATTTTTTATGCACAACTTATTTACTTAATTAACTATTTTTGTTTCTAAAACCTGTGTTTTTCACATTTTCAAATACACATTTTTTTAAACTTTTATATCTTCGTTAGTACAACTGTATATGGATTATTAAGATTACAAATGAATTAATATGTAAAAAATTAATTACAAATCATGATTTCTTATTAATATTAACTGTTCAAGTATGATTTAATGATGATATATAATTATGATTTTTATACCGGGTAGAGCTCTTAAAATATGTTGGAATCCGCGAGCCAATCCGGCTCACCATGGATTCGAGTCGAGTTGGGTTGAAATTTTTTTAAAAATTTTAATACGGGTTGATTTTTGACCTGTCTCATCCGGGTTAATTCCGTGGTGAGCCGGATTGGTAGCCGGGTTGGTGAGCCAACCCGCAGATAAAAGGGTCACACAAGTGTTTTTTATTAAGTTGGATTTTACATTTGGGTCATGTTAGGTTTTTTTTTAGCCAACACATAAATAATTTGTGTTTTTTTATTTTGGTTTGTATTTGGATTGTATTAGAGTTTATTTAGATTTTAATTATAATTATAATTTAGTTTTGACTGATAAATAAATAAAAAAATTGTATTTTTTTAATTAAGTGAATATGTGAGCCGATCCGTTTAACCCGTCAACCTGTGGTGGACCAGGCCGGATTCGTATTTTTTGGCTCGCTAAAAAGTGAGACAAATTAGATTAACTCACTAAATCATCAACCCGTAATAGATTAAACCGGATCAGATCAAGTTACCTGTTTTGATAGCTCTAATAGAAGGAGAACACTCTTGTATTTAAATAAGCATGCACATATCGAGCTGTTATTGCATAGTATAGCCGTTAAACTATTGTTGGTTCTTATCCATCCATAGTGAGCTCTTCAAATACACTAAGTTTTCTCAAGAGAGGTATTGCAGTCTTCTTGTAATAAAAATGTTATAATGTTTTTTTAAGAAAAAAATATATAATATTCCATCTAGTTTGGGCCAAGATTTGTGCAAGATAAAAAAATTAAAAAAATCATGCTAAACCACCAAATGACCACCAGATATTTTATACATTGAAGCGTCTTATATAAAAATCAAGCACAAATTAAGGAGTTATTTATTAATTTTAATTTTTGATTTAATTAAACTTTAAATACTTTATAAATTTAGGTATTTCAAATTTAGCCTTTTATTAAAAATAATTATTCTAATGAGTACTCAAATATTTAGTTTATTCGTCTATCATTTAATTCTATATTTGAGTTGTTATTTTTATCATTTTGTCTCTAATTTGTCAACCAATTAAGTCTTTTTAGATTTAATTATTCTTTTGGTCATTGTTTTTGTCCAAAAATGTTAAATTGGTCTTCCAATTTTTTTAAGTTTCAATTTGGACATAATTTTTGAAAAATTGATGCAATGTAGTCCTTTTTATTAAATTTTATTGAAACAGATCAAAGATTTTTCATCAACATGGGATGACTCGTCTCGACCCTCGACATAGGATGACTAGTCTCTGCCATCGGCCCAAGCCAACCCATCTCGACTGTTAGTTGCGGTTGTTCGTCTCAACCGTCAGCCTAGGCTGGCTTGACCCACCCCTTTGGACAAATGACTCGTGCAAGCTCGTCTCGACAGTGGGCTCGTGCCAGCCTATCCGGACTATGCGCCCTAGCTAGGCCATCTTGGTGGTGGGCCTTGGTCGACCAGTATGGGTCGTCAACCTTGGTCAACCCCTCTCGGTCATTGGCCCAGGTTGATTCGTCTCTGCCGTCAGCCTAAGCCGGTCGATCTTTGTTGTGAGTTTGTGTTAGTCTGAGTCGTCTCATCTCGGTGTTCGGCCCACGCTGCTGACACGAGATCGCCTGTCTCAGCCATCGGCCCTTCTTGGCCATTGGCTCGTCTCGATCATCGGCCTAGGGCGACCCAACTTGTCTCACTCGTTGACCCGACTTGGTCTGACTCATCCCAGCCTGCGGTTCGGTCCGATCTGTCTGGTCTCAGGCGTCGACCCGGGCTAACCTGTATTGGTCATTGGTTCGGCCCAACCTGACCAGGTCAGTCTTGACTTTTGGTCCTAATCGGCCCAAGATGATTTTTGCTTGAACTTTGACCCAAACTCAAAGTATTATTTTTAGAGGGGGGTCAAACCCATCTTATCCATGATCCTAACCCACTTAAGAGGGGGCTTTAGGGGCTTGAGTTTTTTTTTTTGCCCCCTCATTTGGGGTTCTTAAAAGGGAACTTAATGAAGGGTGGCCAAAGCTAGCCCATGAGTCATTGGTCAAATTGACACCTCTAATTGTTGCAATGAAACACATTGAAAAAAATAACCATTTTTTTCTCATTGACATTAAAATTAAACAGCACGACAAGCAAATTTGTCGTGTGATTTTTCCAAGTGAGTTTATTGTTTCATACTCTTACGCAATTAAATTAAGGTCACGAGTTAAGGTCACGAGTTTTGGGTGTTGAAGGCATTAAATTTTTACTATATATGAAGTTAAAATCTGAAATACTACAAAGAGGAAAGTGTTAATCTCTAATAAAATTTGCTTAATACATATTTTTCTAAAGGCATCAATAAATATTTTTGATAAATATGTTTTGTTATATGGAACGTCTATATACATGTATATCTTTGTGATAGAGAAAAAACAATACCACGAAAAATATCAAAATATGAAACAATTTTTTTTTTCAAAACTTGCAAGAGTTTATGAGGAGCAACAACAATAAAAAATGGAAGCAATAATTACAAAAAAGAACACTAATATTTTTAACATAAAAAAAAGAAAACTCTACCGATGTGATCAAGAAGTAAAAAATTATAGATATAAATCAAATATGAATACAAAAGAATCAAATCAAAAACATAAATAAATGCTTACAATTGAAAACATATCAGCAAGTTCAAGAGGTGGGTGAATTAAACTCAATCAAAATTTTTTGTTTCTAAAAAGGAATTTTCGAAAACAATATTTATGTTTTCGTTTCTGACCAAGTAAATGAAATTAAAGGTAAACATGTCACTAATTTAGTCAATTGAAATTCATTTTAGTTGGTTAATAATTTGAACAATATACCAAAACTTAGTAAAACTAAATATCACAGATATATCATATTAACATTCTTAACAAAACTGTTGATTGTCAAGTTCAAAATATGTTTTTGAGAAAGTCGTTAAGATGAAATTAAAGTCCAATTATAATAAATTTATACCGGTTAACTTTTTAATAGCTACATCTAATCTACTTTGTAATCTGAGATAAGTGTTCCACTAAATAATGATATTACAAAGTTATTATACAATAAAGACCAAATATGACAATCACACTTATTGAACCTTACAAAAAATCTACACAAACATGCAAAGCCCATTGCACACTACTAACAATCTACCAGATTATCAAGAACTAACGAGACAGAGTTAAAGAACAAAACCCTATTGCACACTACTAGACATATCAAGTGATATTTTATTGAACTCAATTTCCAGAAATCTGATGAAGATCTTCTCAATAACACTCAATCTAGCTCCAACAAGTTTTACAAAACATATTTTCAAAATTCTATCTGCTCATATGAGTTGAGTGTTGTTTTATAGATCTATTATTTGATTAGTTTAATTAATTAATAATAATAAACAATCAATCAATTGGTTTCACTTAATTTATGAAATTGGCTAATTGATAGTTATTTTAATGGATTAAATTGTTGAGAGTATACATATTCCATAAGCTTTGAACATTCTAGCCAAGTAAAAACTAGTTTTAACATACTAAAATATTGACGAGAAATGAAACCATAAGTTATTTGGACAAATTTAAAGTAAAATCAACTAGTTAAAATATTATTATAAAATATTTTAACAAATTTAATTATACCTCTAGTTTATTGAAATATACTTATTTATCAATTATGATTTCAATAAAACATTCTATAAAAAATTTAAACAGCTTACATCTTCATACATCAACATAAAGTAATGGTACAACTCAAGATGAATTCTTCAAACTTTATGTTCTTTGCTTTAAATTTATATGTATTCGATTCATCAAATCATTTTGACAGTCTTTCTAAGGTTAACATTCACAGTTAGTTAATATATCAAACTAACAATATTTTCAAATATGAAGAATGAAGAAAGATAAACAAAAAATAAAACAAAAATACAAAACTAATTTTTCTAACCGCAAACTTTAGGTTAAAATGAAGAACCATAGGTCGTGAATCTGTTGTCCAAATTTTATCCCAATCCAATTATCAACAAAGTGCAAAAATTGTAATTTTATTGAAATGGCAACAGGATTTCTCTCTTCTAAATAGGCTTCAAAAATAACATTTTCTTCTTTTACTCTCCCTTAAGGTTGACAAATTGTACACTTTCGATTGACATAAAAGACCCATCTCGATTTAGGTTAAGTGAAATAAAATGGTTTTGACTAGTTTAAAATTTTATATGCATATAATTGCGATCCAACTCAACACGTATCAAAGACGAATGTTCGTCTTGGTGACTGACTCAAGTAAATCATTGTATAGAAAGTCTTTTTAATAGATCAGACAAGTGTGTCCTATTATGATGAACTACAATAGTGGTAAGGGTACTCGTGGTTTGAAATGTTTATGCTCAAGGGGAAAGTATTAGTGTGTAGGGACTCAAATTTGAAAGAGAGATTGTTGAAAATATAAGTGAGTCTAAGTTTCATTTTATAGAGATAAAAAAGTTGAGCACACAAAAAAAGACTGATAAATCCACTAACTTACGGATTTGTATTGGAGGTGGTGTTGTGAACTCATTTTATTGGTGTTGTATCTCCTTGATAATTTCCTTTCAAAAAATCTATCAATTTAATGAAACGACATTATGAAATGTAATAGATAATTTTGAACATGTTAAATATAATTTTGAACATTGTTGTATTATGATATCTTTTATAAAGATGTCAAAAAAAAGATAAAATGTCAATTAACATGTTCAATAATTAAACAATCACGTTAACATAGATATTTAAAAGGTCAAATATAATTTTGAACAACTAATTATTTTAATTACTCAATTAAATTAGTCATATAGATCAAATCAAAACATCACTCATATTTAATTATTTAATTGGTAAGTGTCAAAATTACTTATTCAAATTAATTTAACAATCGTATTTAATTATTTAATTGGTAAGTGTCAAAATTACTTATTCAAATTAATTTAACAATTTAAAAGTAACTCTTATTAACTTTCAAATTTAGAATATGTTAATTTTTAATTTGTATAAATTCATATAATTAAATTATTTGTTCATTGAATATTAAATTATTGAAATGTTTAAAAATAATAATTGGTGAGAAGGTTAGAATACAAGTGATTTTTTCTTATCTCATAACTTTTATTTATTTTTATTTCTTAAAAATTATAAATTATCATAATTGTTTAAAAGTTTTACAATATATGGTGCACAAATCCATCCATTTTGTTTTAATTTTAAGACACATAAAGTTATTTTATAGTAAATATCAGGAACTTAAAGTATAATTTTAGATTTTAAAAGAATTAAAATCGAAGAGAATTATGTTATAGGAACTGAAACTATTAGTCACACATTTTTTAAGAATTGAAAATATTAATTTTAAATTGCATAACAATAAGAAAACAAATAAAAACATTTACAAAGACTAAAATCAAAATTTATTAATTATACCAGTTAAATATACATTTAATAAAATAAAATTACATAATTAAATTAAATAATAATGATATACATACTAATTTGTTATCAGTTACCAGTTTTTTTATCCTTATTTATACATACATCGGTGTGCACCCAATCATATAATTCTATATAACTTTTAATTTATATAATTATTTTAAGATAAAATTAATTCATATTAACATGTATAAGTCTATTTTATTCATACTTGTAAAAAAAAAATTATTATGAAAAAACTTACTAATATGTCCTACTTTAACATACACAAAATACAATAATGATCACTTTTAAATACAAACTTATTCTCAAAACTATTTATGTATACAACTATATACTACACTTAAAATCTTCTTTTAATTCTCCACTGAAAACTCAGTTCTTAACTCAAAGCCTTAACATATTTTCACCAGAGAAATTGAATACCAAGCACAGAAGAACCAAATGGGTTTAAAAACTTGCAATTTGTTTAAGATTTGTAATCATCACTTAATAACATGATGAAGATATTAAGATATCTAATTAAGATAACTAATCCTGAAATGGGAACTTTGGTGAGTTAATGAATTAAGATGCGATCACATGATGCTGTTGTTGTGTTTTGATAGCAGTAGCCAGAAGGTTCATCTCCTCGGAGCGATGAATATTAGAAGAACCAATGAGACAACATTGTGAATCGAGAAACCTGCAATTACCGACAAAATTGGTGGAATAAAGCGTCAAATTTATTTGTACACATTTAAAATTGTCGTTAGGGTTGTTTCTGATTCGGCACACTGCTTACTAGTTATTTGTGTTCGCTGCATGCATAACAACGCTCTCAGAATGAATGAGACCCCTCTTTCTTTCCTATCACGGGTACCTTATCATTTCCTCTGAACTATTTTGTTTACTTTCGATACAACGTTCTTCTCATTAATTATCTTTTATTTTTATTTTTTAACTCATTAATTCAATTTTCATGTTTATCAAAACCAAACACTGTTGTGGCACTGTTGTTGTTCTATGAATGGTTCATTGTGTGGTAAGATAACATGTTTGTGTACCAAACACAAAAGTGTGTTGTTGTTGTTGTAACCGTTTAAACCTAATAACTTTTTGTAATATCTTTTTTATGTTACATTTGTATGTATGTATAACAGTTAAAGCAGCAGCAGTGGTCTTAAGAAGTGTGATTGTTACGCCAATCACGGTGCGTCAGTGCCCGCTCCTTTATCCTAACTTTCATATCTCTCCATGTTGAATTTCTCATGTCATTTATTTTATCTGTTTACTTCGATCCATCTTTATTGACCGTAATTATGGTGAAATTTTTTCTGAGTTCTTAATTTAAATATTAGATTAAATGTTTCGGTAATTGAATTTAGTCTCTTTTTAAAATTTTGATCTATTTAAATCTTTTAATTTTAGAAATATATGAATTTAGTTATTTTAATCAAATTTTATTAAGTTTATTTGACGATTTAAATGTATTTCTCAGCTAAGGTTGAAACGGACAAAGATTTGTCAAACAGTGTAAATAACTCAAATACTATCATAAACACATATGAAACATCAAATAAACTTAATTTAATAAAATTTTATTAAAAAGACTAAATCTACACATTTCTAAAATTGAGAAATTAAATTAGACTAAAGTGTCGAAGGATGACTGATCTCAATTTTCACTGAAGATGAGATTGAAAACATATTTAACCCTAAAAGATTTAATATTGTTTCTAACATAAAATCTTTAAATTTAATATTTGTAGATTTTGTTATTTTTGTATACCACTTAAGTGACAATCTCATTCATATAATAAGAAGTTATTTTTAATTGTTTTAGTGCATACAAAAAATTTATTTGAATCAATATAATCATAAAATGAGAAATAAACTTAAATCTTTAATCTAATATACTGGCAAAAAAATCATAATAAAATAAAAAAACGTTATTCTAAGATAAACATGTATCATTAAATAATATATTTCATATAATCCTTAATAAAAGTTTTAACGTTATTACATGTTACTACTACTTGAATGAGATTAATTATATCATTAAATAATAATATTAAGTATCTTTTAATGATGTTCGAATAGACATGATTATAAATATTAATTTTAATTATTTCAAAATCAGATTATTTAAGTAACTCAAATTTTCGTAAACTATTACACGAGTATTAAGTTTATATATTTAGATTTGTATATAAAAAAAACTTAATTAAGTTTTAGTTTTTAATAATTTTTTTATTCTTAATTGAGTTTTTATTAATTTCTTTTTTACCTGTTACGTACTTACATTTTTTATACTTTTTTAGTTAATGTAGTTTAATTTTTTTTAATTAGACTAGTGAAAATCTTATGATAATAAAAAATAATAAAGGTATTGTTGTTGTTATTATTATATTATAAAATTGACTATAAATAATTTGTATAATTTTATTGTAAATCATTTTTATTTATTTTGTAAATAATTTTTTATTTAGAAAGTAGTTAACTTTAAAAAAAATGGTTAAATAAAAAAAATTAAAAAAGTTTGTTTCAATTTAAAAGTCCAGATTCTTGGTTAGTCTTTATACTTTGTAGCTTTTTTATTAAGTTAAAATTATTGTTTTTATTTTTATTGCTATATAATATTTATTAACTATTTGTCTTAAACTAGAAATCAAGTCTAACAATTATAAAAACTGTTAACTAGTGTTATTATTTTGAGACAATGTCAATAAATAATTTTAAAATATGAATGTTATGAATCGATCATATTGATTTCAAAATTTAAATAATAAAAGTAATAAATACTTTATAGAAATGAAAACAAAGATTCACACATTTTATAAAGATTACACAGCAAATATCAATTTTAAAGAGATTACAAAAATTACAAAAACTGAAATTAAAGCATGCTTATTCTATAAAGTCAAAAATATTAATTAAACCCACATTTTATAACATTTTTTTATTTTTTCTGATCACGCCCCACTAGGTCACAGCCTACCGTTATAAATTACCCATTTAATAATTTTGAAAGAAGGCGTTTTAATTATTTTTTAATATACTCTTATTATTAATTAAAATTTTCCAAAACTAAAAAGGAAAAATATGAGGAGACCCATTTGAAATTCAAAATTTTACAATTCTTTGAGAATTTATTTTCAAATAAATTGATGTTAGATATTAATATAAACTTTGACCACTTATTTATACTCAAATTTCAAATATCATCAATCATTTGTTCTCACGTCAAAATTTATCAAAAAAATAAAAAAAATAAAAAATAGAAAGTATACGAGACCTATTTATAAATATACACCTCACACAACACAAATAAGACTATACTAAATCTATAATAAAAATACACTTCACACAACACAAAATATAGACGCATTTTGAGAATTTATTTCAAAAAATAACATAATATATAACTCGCATTTTAATAATTCATGCTACCTATCTCATTTAATCTTCACACCATTAAGTTCATTTCCGTGATAAACATTATCATTCATTAAAAGATCTGAATTAAAACAAAATATCAATTAATTGAAAAACATTGTGTAGTTTTGAAGCCAAAAGAGAGACATGTATAGTATTATTTGCGATTTGGAACAACGTAAGCCGATTTATTGCCGCGAACGTAGCGATTCACGTCATTACAGCGTACATTCCCGCCGCGAGGAAAAGGCGAATCAAAGTAAAAAAAAAAAAAAATCAAAGCAAAAAGATTAGTCCCTTTAATTAAATTTTCTTTTCTGTGCCTTTTCAATTCACTTATCTTATGCATATGATCATTGAGACATAGACAGAGACAATCACAAAACAAAGACAATAGAGAATGATAAGAAAGAAGACTACCAGTCCTAACATTACAACCTTAGAAACATCACACAGAAAAAAAAAATAAAAAACATGCCACTCTGTTTAGAAGAGAAAATCCTTTCTCATTAGCACATGAAAGCCCCTCTTGCAAAGTGCTCTCTTACTCATCACAATCAAACAAAACCCAACTCCAAAACTTTAATTTTTTAAATAAAGTTTATTAATTGATGCTATATAAAGTCAAACAACAGCAAAGAACCCAGCTTTTTTATTTCCACCCTGCAATAAAGAATTGGAGTTACCAAGAATCAGTTATTCTTTCCCTTCTCATTCTCCTATTCAATTCTCTTCCTCTTGAACACCCCATCTCTTCTCTCTCTCTCTCTCTCTGGGCTCTTTTGGTTTCTGCAATGGCTTCCCTTGCAGACATTGGTGTCTCAGCTACCATTAACATTCTCTCAGCCTTTGCTTTCTTGCTGGCTTTTGCTCTGCTGAGAATCCAACCCATCAATGATAGGGTCTACTTTCCCAAGTGGTATCTCAGTGGAGGGAGAAGTAGTCCTAGGAGTTCTGGGAATTTTGTGGGCAAGTTTGTGAACCTCAATTTCAAAACTTACCTTACCTTTCTGAATTGGATGCCACAGGCTCTCAGAATGAGTGAGTCTGAGATTATTAGCCATGCTGGCCTTGACTCTGCTGCTTTCCTTAGAATCTACACTCTGGGGTACTCCTCTCTCCTTTTACACCATTCACATCACCTTTCACTTTTCCTTTTAATATTAACCACGTCTCTTTCGTCTCTACGTTTCACTCCATTGTTGTGTTGTTTCTTTTCAACAAGCACTTGCTGCTTTCAACTCAACTCATAATAAAATTACCATTTTTTTTTCCTTATCCATCGTAGAAGATTTTGTTTGTAAGCATACTCTGTATTTTTTTAATTTAATGTGCCAAATTCCGTGAATTGTGTGATTGATGTGATGGATTATCGTGCCGCGAGCATGCTTGCAAATTGTTCCTTTTTTATCATTTTGATGCAAAAAGTTTTAAACTTTAGTCAAATTCAGTCACTGACTACTTTCTTTACATTTAATTTTATCATTGGAAAAAAAAGAGACTGAACTGGCATGCTGTTCTGGGAATTGTGATTTCGTTTGCTGTGGAATTGTTGTGATGCATTGTTGTTGTGCGGCAAAACTATGTTTGGAAAATTGTGCTACTTCTCAAAAATGTTAAGCATTCGGTTGTTGATTGTATTTGTATTTCCATGCGTTTGATCATCAAATAGATTCTAGAGTTATGCCGTGTGGTTTTCAACTTTCTTTTTGGTTTTGCCAGCTTTTGTTAAATCTCTTCCGTGGAAGCTTCGCCTTCTAGGGTGTTGTCCAATTTTCTACGTTTTCCACTTTTCGTTGTGCTCCTCCCTCTGTTTCTGTTCTCTGTCAACTTTTATGTGTTGCATGTGAAAGATGCACCTTTTTTTTCTGTCTATCGTATTTTTTAATGTAATCTTTTGATCTGAACTTTGGGAGGCATGCCTTTCAGATCGTGAAAAGAGAAATAAGCGTCTCCTTTTCAACTTCTTGTTAATGTTGAAATTACTGTACTGGGTTACTAGTAATCTGACTAATTTTTATCTCTTTATTTTCAGCTTGAAGATTTTTGTTCCGATCACAGTTGTGGCACTCCTCATTCTTATACCAGTCAACGTATCAAGTGGGACTTTATTTTTCCTAAAGAGGGAATTGGTAGTGAGTGATATTGATAAACTCTCAATATCAAATGTTCCCTCTGAATCTATAAGGTATGTTTTCCCTAAACTCCCCCCAAAAATTAAACAAATAATTCAGAACTTTCTTTATGAAGTAATGCTTCGCTTGAAGTCCAAGTTTTGTGTTTTCTCCTCTTGACTTTAACTACTCGTATCAACAATGGATTAAAGTTTTATTTGGAAAAATATAATCGTGGCATATATCTTATATTGTCTCAGGATTCCGTTAAAAAGGAATCGTATTCAATCCTGATATCTAATATCCACTATTTAAATATTATCTTTTCATCTCCCTGTCTCTCTTGTTTTTGTTAAATCTTGTATTGTTTATTTTTATGTGTATTACAACCTGCATTACATTGTCATGATAGTATTTTTTGTGTTATCAATTAGCTAACAACTGGAACTATAAATTTCAGATTTTTTGTTCACATAGCATTGGAATACCTGTTCACATTATGGATTTGTTTTCTGCTGTACAAAGAATATGATTATGTCTCATCAATGAGATTGCATTTCATGGCATCACAACGCAGGCGTGTGGAGCAATTCACAGTAAGTTAAAAATCTTCATTCATTTTCAATAGAGTGGAATAAAATTGAGATTGTTTCTTACTGTTAGAAAGCATTTCATGGAGCTCTTCAGTCCTCACCATTTTCCAATTGCAGTGAAGTGTCAGTTCCTTTTTTTTGTGTAGTATGGTATGGTTTGGATTGTTCATTTCATCAGTTTATCTTTTACTAGTTAGCAAAGAATTCATTGTGCCCATTCTCATATTATGAATGCTGCTTAAAATGCTCCAAGTATCCTTGGACAGTTTGTAAATAGAATTGCTTGAATTTCCCGAGTTCTTCATTAGGGTTGTGAGAATAATAAGATCATGGAGAAGATGCAACTCTAGCTGTGCTTCTTTGTTATTCTTTTCAAGGAGCTAATTTTCAGTTTATAGCTTTGAATCCATTTATGGTACTTGAATACAGTGGTTTGTATGGGGTTGATGCTATAACCTATACTGAACTCTTATAGCAAAGATGCTATGATTTTAGAATGAATACTTTTCAGCTTGGATTGTCACTCCTATCAATGCTTTACCCCTTCTAATCTTCTTTAACCATCTTTTCAAATCTTCATGCTTTTTACATTCTTGTTGCAGGTAGTTGTCAGGAATATCCCTAATATGCCTGGTCACGCAGTGTCAGATTCTGTGGAGGGCTTCTTTCAAACAAACCACCCAAATCATTATATTGGACACCAGGTAATAATTTTTATTACATTCTTGATTGGGGAAGTTTATTGAAGATAAACCGATAAGAGAATTTATACATAGGTATTAATGTTGATTTATTTTTACTCAGCAGAATATTTCTTTACATTAAATGATTCATATTGTCATGCATTCATTTTTATTCAGGCTGTCTACAATGCAAACAAATTTGCTAAACTTGCAAAACGAAGAGAAAGACTCCAAAATTGGCTAGACTATTACCAGCTTAAGTCTGAAAGACATCCTGACAAGAGTTCCACTGTCAAGGTATGTAATTGCTAGGAATGTATGTGGTACAATGTGACAAATTATCCGTTTGGTTGGAACCTGAATCTGACATTGTTATTTTTCCCTTTAGACTGGATTATTTGGTCTCTGGGGTAGAAAAGTTGATGCTGTTGATTACTACAAACATGCAGTTAAGGAACTTGATAACCTGGTAAGTTGGTTTGTTTCTCTTTTTTTTGGCATAAACTATGCACATGGCAATTTTCTGTGTCCTTAAGCTAATACACATGCTTCCATTATTGAAATTGAGGTACTTTAATATAGCTATACTGCAAACCATATGCAGATGACATTGGAACGCATGAAAATTATAAAAGATCCCAAAGCTATTTTGCCAGTTGCTTTTCTTTCATTCAATTCCCGTTGGGGAGCATCGGTTTGTGCACAAACCCAGCAAAGCAAGAATCCAACACTTTGGCTAACTGATTGGGCTCCAGAGCCACGTGATGTATATTGGCAGAACTTGGCCATACCATTTGTTTCTTTAAGCATCAGAAGGCTTGTAATATCATTGTCTGTGTTTGCCTTGGTATTCTTCTACATGATTCCCATTGCTTTTGTGCAATCCCTTGCCAATTTGGAGGGTCTTGAAAAAGTTGCTCCTTTCCTCAGACCAGTTATAGAATTGTAAGTGAACTTAAGTTTCTTTTTGAATGTAAATAGAGAAGGTAATTAATCTAGAAGTTGATATATGTTGTTCTTGAATTTCTTCATTAACGGTTTTGGCTTCTTTGGTAGAGTATATAATGCTCAATCTTGATTTGTTAAGTTTAGTTTTTGAAATTCATCTGGACTCCAGTAATAAATGATGTAAATTCTACCTAACAGTGTTTTGTTTTTTGGATTTTGACAGGAATTTCATCAAGTCCTTTCTACAAGGTTTTCTTCCTGGTTTGGCTCTTAAAGTATTTTTGTACATTCTACCAACAGTTCTGATGATCATGTCAAAAATTGAGGGACATATTGCACTGTCAACACTTGAGCGGAAGACAGCTGCAAAATATTATTACTTTATGCTGGTGAATGTTTTCTTGGGAAGCATAGTCACTGGGACTGCATTTCAACAACTACATGCTTTCCTTCATCAGTCACCTACACAGTATGTCTTTAATTCAGCAGTTTTGAGTTAATGCAATGTCTGAAATGGCTATATATTGTGTTTAGATCTGCCTAATCTTGCAGCAACATTCCAGTTTCATATATTTAATGCAATAAATATCATAACTTTTTCGTAACATTATTAAATCTTACACTGTGTCTGATAAATCTTTTTATTGTCTATAGGATTCCTAGAACAATTGGAGTTTCCATTCCAATGAAAGCTACCTTCTTTATAACATACATAATGGTTGATGGGTGGGCTGGAATTGCTGGTGAGATTCTCAGATTAAAGCCATTGGTTATATACCATCTCAAGAACATGTTCATAGTTAAAACAGAAAGAGATAGAGGAAAGGCCATGAACCCTGGGAGTGTGGACTTTCCAGAGACCATTCCAAGTCTTCAACTATACTTCCTTCTTGGAATTGTCTACGCTGTGGTGACACCAATCCTTCTTCCCTTCATACTAGTCTTCTTTGCCTTTGCATATTTGGTTTATCGTCATCAGGTCAGTGTCTCTGCTACTGTCATCTTGAAACCTGCATTTTTTTGCTAGTTGGACTTACAGTAGCTTGAAGATTTCCTAAAACCATAGCATGATTTCTTGAACAAGCATGTTGCATGAAATCTGTATGAGGGCATATTGTATTGCTCATGAGCTTGTAACATTTTTGTCTGCCAATTCAATGAAACAGAATGTGGTGATGTGTAGTCTAAATATAACTTCGCATGATGTTTAACTATGCAGATAATCAATGTCTACAACCAACAGTACGAAAGTGCTGCTGCATTTTGGCCACTTGTTCATAGCCGCATCATTGCAAGCATGCTAATATCTCAGTTTCTTCTATTGGGATTGCTTAGCACAAAAAAGGCAGCAAAATCCACACCTTTGCTTGTTATCTTACCAATATTGACATTTGCATTCCACAAGTATTGCCAGAGACGTTTTGAGCCAGCATTTCGGAAGTACCCTATTGAGGTAAGATATGCAGCATTCAATAAACTTTGGAACAGTGTAGAATTCTCTACACCAAACTTCCTTTTTGTTCTTCTTTGAAGTTGGCTACATGATACTTAAGAACTGATTTCTCTTGATCTATTCAGGAAGCAATGTCAAAGGATATGTTGGAGAAGAGCACAGAACCTGACTTGAACATAAAGGCTTATTTGGCTGATGCTTACTTGCATCCAATCTTCAGGTCATTTGAGGTTGAAGAAGAGGAAATGATTGAAGTCAGAGTAGATAAACATCAAACTAATGTTGCTCCTAGTTCTCCTCCATCTAGTGAGCCTAGTTCACCATCCCCACCCCATCATCTGCATCAATCATTCCCAGCCCATCATCTGCATCTACCATCACCACCCCATCATTTGCAAGAACCACCACCACCACCCCATCATTTGCAAGAACCACCACCACCCCATCATTTGCCTGAATCATCATCATCCCATGATTTACCTGAACCTTCCCTACCCCATGATTTTCCTGAACCTTCCCAACCCCATCATTTTCCTGAACTTTCCCAACCCCATCATTTGCCTGAACTATCCCCACCCCGTCATCATTTACTTGAACCATCCCTACCCCCTCATATGCATCAACCTTTTCCACCACCTCCATATAATGAGTATCCACCCGGTTATTACTACCAATACCATCCTCAATCTCCTCCTCATTATGTTTATCAGTAGTAAGTTCAGTCCTGAACTCAACTCGTGCATCGTTGGAAATAATCAAAGTGTGAGTCAAATTCCCATATTGGGTAAACCCATGATGCATACCAATCAACCAGGTTACTTGAGACTTGATGAAAATTTAGTATTTCAGTGGACTTAGATCTGTTTTGGTTTCTTAGCTATCCATTTCAAGTGTAAATGATTTTTCTCCTTACATGTAAATGGTTTGGATTCATCCAAATATGGGCTAGCAGGATTTTACTTCTAGGGAGATTTGAAATTTATTCTGATAAATAAGTTATTGTATTACCTTGAATTTTGCCTTTATGAAGTTATTCAATTTATGTCATCTTTGGATTCAATTTAGTATTATAGTATGATGTTTTTAATAGAATGATTTCCATGACATTAAAGTAAGTGACAATATAGAAAAAAAATTGTTTTCTAATTTTTAGTTTTTAGGTTCGTACTCCACTAATTTGATTGAGTGAGAAGGGGATTTTATATTAGATTTGAACTTGGAAGGGAATGAAAGTAACCAAACATTTAATTTTTGCAAGGAGCTGGTAAATCTTTGCCTTTTGATTTCATCAATAATTTTGCAAATTTGCTTTTGTTTCTAGATTGTTTAGTTTTTTCAAATATATTTTTTTAAATTTATGTAGATAAAATATTTCAATTACTACTCCTCTCCATCATCGTTTACAGCGACTAAGGAACTATTGACTCGACATTATTGATAAAATCACTCAGGTTATTCGACAAATTTTAAAGAAGAGTAATAAAAGTTTAACAACAATATTATTTTCATATTAACTACAAGATCTCATAATTCTTAACATAAAAACAAATAAACAAAATGAAAGAGAAAGATATTCATCACATCACTCAATTAATAGATAAAATAAATAGTAATAGCTCAATGAAAAAAATATAAAATTTTGAATATTCAATAAACTAAAAAATGTAATAAAACCTTCATAAAGGAAATTAATTATACAAATTAATTTGAATTAATGCTAACATTAATAATAATAATAATAAAGATATAGTTAATTAATTATTACAAGAAAAGAGGGTCAAATCTATTCCAGAAGAGTGTCCCTAAGTCACTTTTTCAAAGAGGAAAATAGTTACTTTGTAGGCGTGCGCAAAGAAATTATGGGTGTGCAGGAAGTAAAAGGCTGTTAAGCACAATAGAGAAATCTATCACAACTGGAATAGGGAAAATGTCCAAGTCCATAATTGATTTGTAGTTTTTCTTTTAACTTTATTATGTTAAAATTATTAATAACTTTGATTTTAAAGTCATGAAACAATCGAATTTATCCAAATTTAAGAAATAAAAGAATAAATTATTAAAAAATGTGTCTAAAAAAAATAAATCATAAAAAAGTATAATTTAGAAAAACAAATATTAAACCCAGATAACTAAAAAGAAAAGAATATTAAAAATGTGGGGTAAAAGGTCGAATATTTGAGATATTCTCATTTTAATCATTAAAAAAATTATTTAGTCGTTAAATATGTAATAACTAAAACTAAACTATGAATATAATACTTTAATGACAAAATAATTTAGACTTAATGTCAAACTAATCCTTGTAATATAAAGCAAAATATCACCAAATTTTAACAGCAAAACATAATCAATACTTTTATTATGTATTAAAAATTAAGCATTTTACTTTTAAAATCAAATTAAGAATATATTCATTACTACAAAACCATATATTAAATTATAAAATTAAGACATAAATCTTATAAGTTTAATTATTAAAATTTTCTATCAACGATAAAAATCCATTAATAAAAATATAATTTCACTTGAAGTTTTTTGATATTTAAATAAAATTTAGAAAATGTATACAGGAAATGACAAAAAAATTTATAACAATTAAATGTCATCAATACTACTTGCCAGACTTTATTGGTTCAAATTCTTTATTGAACATTTGTTTTTTATTTAATATACAATGATTTTAACATTTTAAAATGCATTAAATATATTTGTAACAGTATTTAAAAGTTCCAACAGAAATTCCACAACAATTGAGGAGCCACATTGAAAGTGCATCAATGAGGTTTGTTTGAAGCGGCGAAACAAAGCCAGTGAGTTAAACTCAGTGTGTGTGGAGTGGTTCCCGCCGTAAACCCAGATTTGATCACTCTTTTGTTTTTCTTTTACATTCATTGATTCATTCTTTCGTTCCATTGTTCCAATTTTTTGATAATCATCTTCATCTTCCTTAGTTTCCATCTTCATATTACGTGCACCCAACTACAGTAGCTTAACTCTCAAGCCCACTTCACATAGCTGCCAATGCCTCATTCTTCATAATTCCATTGCAGTGCGCATCTTCCACGCTTCTCTGAATCAATGTCTGCAAACTTAAACTACGGCATGCCCTTTACTCATCCTCACTGGTTCTCACCAAATTCTGGAATTTACCATAGCAAGCATGCCCCTATGGACCTTCCCAGCGACCCTTTTCTCGATGTTGTTTCCTTCATTTTTTCCCACCGCCATGATGGGGTTTCGGCCCTCGTTGATTCCTCATCAGGGTGTTCCATTTCCTACTCAAAGTTGCTACCTTTGGTCAAATCCGTTGCCTCTGGTCTTTACAAAATGGGTGTTTCGAAAGGTGATGTGGTTCTGATTCTTCTTCCCAATTCCATTTACTATCCCATTGTGTTCCTGGGAGTTCTCTATCTGGGAGCTATTGTCACACCGCTGAACCCTCTTAGCAGTGTCTATGAAATACGCAGGCAGGTTGCTGAGTGTGGTGTGAGTGTGGCTTTTACTCTGCCTGAGAATTTTAAGAAACTAGAGCCATTGGGAATTTCTGTTATTGCTGTGCCGGAAAATGAGAAGGGTTTGAGACATGGTTGTTTTTCATGCTTTTGTGACTTGATTTCTTGTGACTTTGATTTGCCTCAGAGGCCTGTTATCAAGCAGGATGACGCTGCTGGGATATTGTATTCCTCAGGTACTACTGGGGTGAGCAAAGGGGTTGTTCTGTCCCATAAAAATCTTATTGCTATGGTTGAGCTCTTTGTGAGGTTTGAAGCTTCTCAGTATGAAAGTTCTTGCTTGAGGAATGTGTATCTGGCTGTTTTGCCAATGTTCCATGTGTATGGCTTGTCGCTATTTGCAGTGGGATTGTTGTCTCTGGGTTCTACTGTTGTTGTGATGAGGAAATTTGACATAGATGAGGTTGTCAGGGTGATTGATGAATATAAAGTTACACATTTTCCCGTTGTTCCGCCGATGTTGACAGCATTGATAACGAGGGCAAATGGTGTTAATGACAGTAAGTTGCAGAGTTTGATACAGGTCTCCAGTGGTGCAGCGCCTTTGAGCTCAGGAGTTGTTGATGATTTTCTTCGAACTTTTCCCGATGTTGATTTTATACAGGTAATTCAAAGAATGCAAGTCATGTTCCAGCATTCATATAATTGCTAGAGTCAATACCAAATGTGTGTGTGTTGTAATAAGCTGAATGCTGATTCCATCTCATTTCATATTGTTATGATAAATTGTGGTAAATGAAATGGAACAGTGGAAATTCTTTTAAAAACTTGTACAGTTTAGTTATGAGCCATGTAAAATTGGAAGTCCCCCTTCTTTCTGCTTATGCTATAAGATTTCGACTTTTGTGTGATAATAAATAACAAATATTCTGATAGTGCTGTTAATATTCACATCAATTACTTCTGATAATTGGACTTTTATTCGTTTATGGTAATGTTGTTTAACTAGATTTTTAAGAATGTGCAACTGTAAGAATGTTTCTTTTTAGGGTTATGGAATGACTGAGTCAACAGCCGTAGGAACACGTGGCTTCAATACTGAAAAGTTTCGAAATTATTCTTCAATAGGGTTATTGGCTCCAAACATGGAGGCAAAAGTGGTAGACTGGAATACTGGTGCATTTTTGCCCCCTGGCAGCAGTGGTGAACTTTGGTTGAGAGGGCCTTCAATTATGACGGGTAAAACTCTGTTTTCCTTAATTGATATGAAATAGAAAGAAATCACCTTATTCCGTTTCTACCATGTATAAAATATTTGGCAATGCTTATTGAATATCACAGTTTATATATTTCATACACACCAAAATTCGACTTAGAAGCTCCGTTTATGTTTAGTATTCTCCAGTGAGTGGTATTATAAGTGATCTGTTAGAGTGCTTGTGACAAACTAACATTCTGGTAGTTAAGGATTGAGATACTGTTGTCAACAAATTAACATGACTTGTAGGAAATAATTGAGTTAGAGTTGTAGTTATGAGTGCTACATGTGGTCTAAAGAGAGGAATAGTGATCGATATAGCAACTCAAAGACAAATTTTTCAAGCCACTTGATAATTTAGGTTGTTTAGATATCTCATAAATATGTGTATACTCCTATACAATTAGATACAAAATTATCTATTTTTGAAACAGAATAGAAGTATTATATTGTTTAGCTCCTAATCATCATGGAGGAAACATAAGCTCTATATGTATTGCTGTGTTTGGGAACATCATTTTACTCTGAAATAATTGCTTAATTTCATAAGCTTTATTGAAAAATTATGAAAATAAGTGATTCTGTCTTCAAAATAACTTGAACCAAATACACATGTCTTTCCCAGTAAAATGTTGCCGAAAGTTTTCTGTTTGTTCAGGTAAAAGAGAATTAAAATTTCACTTCAAGGCATCTGGTAAAGTTTGTCGTTGTGACTTCTTGTTTTAGATTTTCCAATGTTAGAGTTGTTTTCTTGTGTGTGCCTTTGTTGTTCCTTAATCCAATCAAGTTAAGTCTATCTGCTAATACTTTTTTCTTTGCCCTTTTTATTGATACTTCAATTGAAATACGTTAATTTGAAATTTTCTTCTTAATTTTTCAGGGTACTTGAACAATGAGGAAGCTACAATGTCTACAATTGATAGAGATGGCTGGCTACATACTGGAGATGTTGTTTATTTTGATAATGATGGATACTTATACATAGCTGATCGATTGAAAGATATCATCAAATACAAGGGCTTTCAGGTATCTAATTTTAAATTTTAACAGAAAAAAGCAAAAATAATTTCCTTAATAAATGGCAGTCTTTTCTCAAGCTTCCATACAAATATGTAACTTTTCCCTTGAGACAGCTTAGTTGGTTGAATTGTACATCCATAGTAAACATGTTGTTCAGGGGAACACATGAAATGCTTATTGGGTTTCTTAATTACGATTTTTTTGTTGTACGTGTATATTCTTACATATGGCTTATGATCTGTTACAGATTGCCCCGGCTGATTTAGAAGCTGTGTTAATTTTGCATCCTGAAATAGTTGATGTTGCTGTTATAGGGTAAGTATGAACTCCATGAAAACACTGGATATTAGCAAAGGGTCTAAAACGATAATTAAGACTTGTATATGTACATATTCTTTTATATTCATCTTATAATAATGAGAAACACAAACACTGGATATAGCAAAAGTACCTCGTTCATTGACTTTGTTTGTGTTTTTGAAAAGATCAAAACATCTACATATGTTACTGCATGTACATATTAGTCATCATACTCTAAATTCTCTTTATTGGTCCTTAAAAAAATACCCTGAAATGTTGCATCATTTTCCACTTCAGTGCTATGGATGAAGAAACTGGTGAGATTCCAGTGGCCTTTGTGGTAAGAAAGTTTGGAAGTGTGCTGTCTCCGAAGCATGTTATGGATTATGCTGCTAAGCAGGTTCGTCCTATAAGACAGACTTTTAAGTTCTATCTATGATGTTTCTATTCACATTTTCTCTTGAATCCATACCATAGTGTCTTTTGAAATGTTTCACATTTATGATTATGGTCAAGGTGCTACATCAGCTAGCTACTATTATTATAAAAGTTTAATAGTCATGCACTGATAATATAAAACGGTTTTTTACATTGTCAAAATTTTTAAGATTGTAACGTAAGGATCACCAAACTTACCATACATTTTGGTTTGTGATTTGACGACAATAGAAAATTATGCAGTTATGTTACGTTATTGTTAGTTACTAAGACCTTGTGCCATTTGTAACTCTTTTGTGGCAGGTTGCTCCATATAAGAAGATTAGGAAAGTGTTCTTCACCAGCAAGATACCTAGGTCTGCGACTGGGAAGATCCTTAGAAAGCAACTGAGGAATTGCTTGATTTCTAAACTATGATAGTGCATTTTCTCAAGACTCGCATCAAGTGTTACATTGAAGAATTACCGAGGAAAATTTTGGAAAGTGGATCATCTTAACATAGAAAAAAGTGAATGTAATAACATATAACCATTCATGAGGGCTAGTAAAGTGTTGAAGAACATTATGTCATGATATAACATAGAACATTATGTCACATTATTTTTTAAATTTGTACCATGTTGATAATTTTGAAAATAGAATTTCCCTATTTTGGTGTTTTGCCAATTATTACATTGTTTCCAAAAAATAGTGGGACCCAACATCATGTGAAATTCAGTCAATCATTTATTACGAAGGAATATATATCTTCCTGTTGTTAATCCGACGAATATTTGCATGCGCTGGAAATTAATTTATTTATTGTGTTAAAACTAAGAATATTAATTTTAACGTCGTATACAATTAAAAATATATAAAACTAAAGAAAGCTTTATTGTACATATTTTAAAATAGAATAATACCCATATCAGTATAGTATGTTAGATAAAGTGACAAATTTATCATGGAGGTGAAATTTCAGGTCTCGTAATTTCTAAAGCCAAACTTGTTTCCAAATCAGTTTTCCCATGGTGAAGAGAGACGTATGGAATTTTTACATCTCTATTTTGTCTTTTTCTGTTATCGGTCACCATTTATTGCCACTCGAGACGTAGGAAGATAACGATTGTATTGCAGTTTGTTCACTCAATCCGAGGTATTGGGTTCAATTAATGGTTGTTAGCTAATGGGTACCCCAGAAAGTAGCAAAAGTGAAGAACTTTGCACCGAGCTACTCCAATCCCAAACTGGGGTCACTTCCACTTCCATAGAGTCTGTCACCCAGAATTTGCGTCTTCAAGTGTTTGGGGTGCTGCATTGGGTTGTTTCCCTTGGCCTCATTCTGGCCATTGATTTTCTCTTGAAAAAAGCCTTTGCAGCAGCTTCAATTGAGTTCCCAAGTGCCTTGTTTGGGATGTTCTGTATTTTCTCTGTTCTGATTATTCTTGATTATGCTGAGCCCTCTGCTGCTGTGGCCTTCGAGAAGTTCTTTGAACCGGGAATTATTTTCATCCAGAGATGGCTCCCTTTGTTCTATGTTCCCTATTTGGTTGTGCTTCCCCTTTCTCTTAAAGATATTCCCGCTTCTTCTGCAATCAAAATCTGTTTTATTGTAGGTATTGATTACTAGACAAGCTCTTATTCTTATGATCATGACGCTGAATAGAGATGATGATTGTTTCAATCATCCTTGGTGTCTGTGTGTGTGTAATTAAGATCTTATTTGGATAAATTTCTCATAAGTACTGAGGATAGATAGGAAATAAGTTAATTGCAGAAGTTGATTTTAAATACAATTCATTTTTTCTTGTTAACTGTTTCATCTGTAAGTGTTCATGGAGAAATTTATGTAAATAGAGTCCAAGTGTTACGATTTCATGATGAGAGTTGAAACTTGTTGAACTTGTGCAGTTGGAGGATGGCTAGCTACAGTTTGTGTCACTGGTTTGACAGCTATAGGTGTGAGGAAAGCTGTGAAGACAGAATTGATAGATGCTGAGCCTATGGAGAAGCCATCTCCATTTTCTTCCATTGAAGTGTGGGCATGGACTGGAGTTCTTCTTATATCCTTTGCTGCTTCATTGGTTTTTCCAACAGCATTGGGGACAAGAGCCAGAACATATCTTCCATTCTTGCTTGCGTCCACAGTGTTAGGCTACATGATTGGTTCAGGGTAAAGGTTCATTTTCATCACTGCATATACATTGAACTCTTTACATGGCTGTTTCTGGGGACAGTTACTTTTTCTTTCTTTGTTTATGATTTAGATGGAGCAAAAATGTGATATTGTATTTGGATTTTATTAGAACTAACTATAGTTATGCCTTTTCTTATCCCCTCCCTATGTTTTCAGATTGCCATCAAGCTTGAAGAAGGTCTTCCACCCAATAATTTTTTGTGCAGCATCTGCAGAGCTAGCAGCAATTGCTTTGGGGTTTCTTTCTAAGTCAGGGCTTGATGCTGTTTTAGGTGTAAATTATAGTTGAAGTTAATATTCAACTCTATATTGTACAAGGGCCTTTTTGTTTTAGATTTAAATTACTGCAAAAGTTAAATTTGAGTGTTATAAGGCAAGTTTTCTCGAAGAAATAGTCTCCCTTTTACTCAAACATGGTTTGGAGCACTTGCACCGGTAAACCAAATGAACACTAAGTTGTTCTTTGATTGACTACTTTATAACTAGGAAAAAGAAATTTCTATTCTGACTGCAGATATCTTATGAGTTACTATAAGCATTTGAAGCCTTTTCCCCTCCAAGTTCAAATGCGATTAATCATTTAACTAAATTTTAGTATGAGAATGAGTTATAAGAAACTAACTTATCTGGTTAATCTTGAGCAATAAGATCACATTATTTGGTTTGATTTATGGTCTCGTAACAACATTGATGTAAAAGTGTAGCACCAAGTCTAGTACTAATTTATCTATAGACACTAACATCTATGACTTAGCTTTGACATAATTTTGCTGATTCTTCTTTTGACATTCCCAGGATATTACCTTACAAACTCATCGTCTAATCCTGGTGCCGGTGACATTCTAATGGGCTTTTTGGGATCTGTTATTCTTTCATTTGCCTTCTCTATGTTCAAACAGAGAAAGGTAAAACCATCTCCATTTCTAATGATCACTAGTGCTTGGATAGTGTGAAAGAAAGTGGATAGAAAGTAAGAGAATTAATTATGTTGCATCTTCGCCCACCTTTACTTTTTTTTCTTCTTTTTTCCATTAGTTCATTTTTTCCCTCTTGCCAAATTAGAAAAGATTTTTATAAGGATAATGGGATAGTTATTTGCAAATGACTTTATAGAGTTTGATCTTACTTGAACAAATATGTATTCAGACTGAAACACAGGATTCTGCATATCTTGTTTTTCTGTGCACCAAATATGTCCACTAAGATTCAGTACAAAACATGCGTTGTAACTTGTCCTCTCCATCCATATAATTAAGAATGGCTAAATCCATTAAAGCATTGACTAATGATTTATCTACTGTGCTCAGCTTGTAAAGAGGCATGCAGCTGAGATTTTCACCTCTGTCATAATCTCTACCATATTCTCATTGTACTCAACTGCCATTGTTGGACGTCTACTTGCTTTAGAACCATCATTAACAGTATCCATTCTACCCAGATGTATAACAGTGGCGTTGGCTCTCAGCATTGTGTCTTTTTTTGAAGGTAAACATCATGTTTTGCAATAAATGTAAAAGGTTACATAGTTTAAGTCCTACCATTCATCTGGGAAATTTTGCCATGTCTGCAGGTGCCAATGCATCAGTCACAGCAGCTGCAGTTGTAGTGACTGGTTTAGTTGGTGCAAATTTTGTGCAATCAACTCTTGATAAACTCCGTCTTCGTGACCCTATTGCTCGTGGCATAGCAACCGCTTCAAGGTATATTTTGCAGTTCATAGATAATTTTGACCAAGAAATCATAATGTCTGCAGAGTGCAGACCAATCTTCAATTACCATCATATGCAATAGTCACAGACACTGCTTCTGAATAGTAGTTTGGACATTAAAAGATATGATTACTTTAGAAAAAAGCCATTAAGGTAGTTTCTTCTTGAAGCATATATATACTTATATTTCTTGGTTTTGGATCAATATATGCAGTTCTCATGGGCTTGGAACAGCAGCTTTATCTGCTAAGGAACCTGAGGCTCTTCCGTTTTGTGCCATTGCTTATGCTCTGAATGGGATATTTGGGTCTATACTTTGCTCAATTCCTGCATTCAGACAAAGTTTGCTTGCAGTAATAGGCTGAAATTGTGGACATTCCTTGTAATGCCATACCTTTCAATGCATACCTTTTACTACAAACGAGTAAGAACGCAAGCGCCATTGCTTGTGATATTTATGTTGGAAGCAATACTAGGTTTTGTTTTGTAAAAAGATATTTTTGGAAGAAGAGATGTATTATGCAGAGAAGTTTATTAAACTTCTAATCCTAAACTCATTGGCTAAAATGGTCTCAATCTTCAACATTGATAAACATCCTTAAGTTTAAATGAAAAGAAATAATATCCTTATCTTCCTCTGAACAGCATTCTAAAAATTTGAAACATCACAAAAGTCTTTAAAGTCTTCTTGAGTGAGTTGTTATTGGCACCCCCATTTCCTGCACAACCCCTCCTTTTTTTTTTCCTGAATACTTTGGATACCTACTTAATGAACTTCCATTCTTCAAGTTGTAATATATATATATATATATATATATATATATATATATATATATATATATATATATATATATATATATTTTTTTATTTTTTTTATTAATAGATAAAATAATT
>Ga0214545_1004105_pt1 | contig 27440 bp, 10 predicted proteins | sample CNSS4metaG_FD_160064 | JGI IMG/M metagenome (GOLD analysis project Ga0214545, IMG submission 160064) | Root nodule microbial communities from cowpea collected in UCLA plant growth center, Los Angeles, California, USA - CNSS4 | ecosystem: Host-associated > Plants > Roots > Nodule | place: USA... | reverse complement strand
GGTGGTGTTGATGAAAAGGATGTCATCATCATGACACAAATGAGGCAGATTAATGATTTGGAGAAGTCATTGAAGGTTGTTGAGAAGAGGCTGCAATTAGTAATAGGGTTCACTTGTGTTGTTGTTGTATTATTCATACTGTTATTGTGTGTAATCTTTTAAAGTCCAATCTGTAAAATGAAAAGCGCAACTGCAATCCAATGATGAAATGACAAGTATTAGCTGCTTCCTCTACAAATAATCCAAGCTCAAGAAAGATGAAGATGAAGAAATTTCCCTAATTGCAAAATTTCTCCTAAATTGAGTAATTAACGTTAATTACCACACAATACACATACTCCACTACAAACCGTGTCACCTGTACAATGTTCCGTTAATGATTTAAACGGCGTTACAAAAAAGGATAAAATAAAACACGAATTACGAAAATGAGGACCATTTTAAACATTCGGTAAAAATGAGGATCATTTTAAACATTCTGTCACAATGAGGACCATCTACAACAAACACTACGAAAATGAGGACAAAAAAGGTATTTAAGCCTTTTTATTAAATGTTTCTCAAAATATTTTTAAACTAGATTTAACTATATTAGTCAATTTCATTTAAATAAATTAATTTTAAACAATTTTTATTAAGGTTAAATTAGTCGTTTCATCTTAAATTTGGTTAAAATAGTTCAATTATATAAAAACTATAGATCAAAATTTTAGACATATAAAAATTTACATATATAATTATTAATTAAACAAGTTAAGATAAATAAAAAAAAATATTTTAACTAATAAAAGTATTTGTAAAAATGTTGGACTTGGTTTAAACATAATTCCAAAAATATTTAATAAAAATATTAGCAAAAGATTTATACAAATAATAAATTTTGTCTCAATTTGAAAAGGGACAACATTATCCGATTTTTACAAACAATGGGATTAAATTAAATAAAAAACATAAATATAAAATTCAAATTGAGACTTTGCCACATCACATTGCTACGGTCACATCACATTGAAAATGTCATGTGGCACAATTGTGGATCTGACACCTAATTTTTTTTCAAAAAAAAAATAATTAAAAAATTACAAATTGATACGTGACACCGTCTTTAAAATTATTTATACATTATTAATAAACAGAAATGACCAAATCGCATGTAATGGATTATGATGAATTTTATGTTTTAAAGAAGTTAATATTAATTACCATGAATTTTATGTTTTAAAGAAGTGTATTAATTATATTTCATTATTTTGAAATATTTTATAACTATATTGAGATATTATTTTGATTTGAATGTAATGGATTACGATTATCACTGAAATTATATATATATATATATATATATATATATATATATATATATAAAATTTAAATCTATTTACCATAAGTAATGATCTAAAATATTTAGAAAATTTGGGTGTTACAATTTTAATCAAAATAATAAAGATTAAATCACACGAAGAAGATTAAATCTGACGAAAGTGAATTCATTTTAAAAAAATTTTAGATTTGCTTGAAATTTTACTTTTTTATGTATATTAAATAAAATATAATCTAATTCAGTCTTAAACGAATTGAATCCAGTACATCGATTGAATTAGAATTATATTTTTTATTATTATTAAAGGTTATAATTTTTAAATATTGAACTGATTAAAAAATTGCAATTAACACATAAAAAATCTAACCAAATTAATTAAAGATAAAAATAAATTAATTTATGTAAGATAAGATTTAATTAAATTATAAATAAAACTCAATTTAATTGAATTTTTAAATAATCTGGCCCAATTAACATTCCTACCAATAAAAATATTTGTAAAACCAAATATATTGTGGACAAAAATTTAATACAAATATATTTTGGACAAAAATTTAATAACACACTATATTACATATCCACAATAACTAAAACAATAACAAAATGGTTCTAAAATGGATAAAGAAAATGCCGTGGTTTAAATTTGATCTGCACTTTACAGGAGGGACCAAATTCAAAATTTCACGACGTCGACACTCGCAAATAAAACAATCAGAAGGATTAAAATATAATTAAGAAAAACAAGATAGACGAAACAATTACCTTCCGGTCACAATTACTTACCTCAATGCGAGACAGAAGAAGGCACTGTCTAAAGCTTAAACCAAACGCGCGTTTGACTGAAAATCCGAGAAAGCCCCTAAAATGTTCCAGAAGCGTTTTCGTCTCCATCTCCTCCCTCTGTCGAAGAAGCACGCTGAGTTTCCGCTTCCACGTAACGCGGTTACCCTCTCCGACGGAGTTCAACAACCCTCAGACGCTACCATAGCCCATCTGGTCCTCGAATCAGACCCACTCACTCTCTCCGAGGCCCTATCCAAGCCCACGATCCAATGGGCCCCCGAGCTCGTGAACCAGGTCCTGAAGCGCCTCTGGAACCACGGGCCCAAGGCCCTTCAATTCTTCAAACACCTGGACCGCCACCCTTCGTACATCCACTGCGCCTCGTCGTTCGACCACGCCATCGACATCGCGGCCCGCATGCACGACTACAACGCCGCATGGGCCTTAGTGGGCCGCATGCGATCTCTCCGCCGCGGCCCAACTCCCCGAACCTTCGCCATCCTCGCCGAGCGCTACGCCGCGAATGGAAAACCCCACCGCGCCGTCAGAACCTTCATCTCCATGCACGAGCACGGTTGCCGCCAGGACCTGAACTCATTCAACACCGTCCTCGACGTCCTCTGCAAATCGAGGCGCGTGGAAATGGCGCACACCTTGCTCAAAACGTTCCGATCCAGATTCAAACTCGATTGCGTGAGCTACAACATAATCGCAAACGGTTATTGCCTAATCAAACGCACGCCGATGGCGTTGCAGGTTCTGAAGGAAATGGTGCAGCGAGGGATAAACCCTACGATGGTCACGTACAACACATTGCTGAAAGGTTATTTTCGGAGTAATCAGATTAAGGAGGCTTGGGAGTTTTACTTGGAGATGAAGAAGAGGAAGTGCGAGATTGATGTTGTGACTTACACGACTGTGATTCACGGGTTTGGGGTGGCGGGTGAGGTTAAGAAATCTCGTAGGGTTTTTGATGAGATGGTGAAGGAGGGTGTGGCTCCTAGTGTCGCCACGTGTAATGCTTTGATTCAGGTTTTGTGTAAGAAGGACAGCGTGGAGAATGCAGTAGTGGTTTTTGAGGAGATGTTGAGAAAGGGGTTGTGTGCGCCAAATGTGGTTACTTACAACGTTGTTATCAGAGGTTTTTGTCATGTTGGGGACATGGAGAGGGCATTAGGGTTTATGGGGAGAATGGGGGAACATGGTTTGAGGGCTTCTGTTCAGACATATAATGTTGTGATTAGGTACTTTTGTGATGCTGGGGAGATTGAGAAGGGTTTGGAGATGTTTGAGAAGATGAGGGATGAGCCTTGCTTGCCCAATTTGGATACTTACAATGTTCTGATCAGTGCCATGTTTTTGAGAAAGAAATCTGAGGATTTGGTGGTGGCTGGGAAATTGTTGATGGAGATGGTTGATAGAGGGTTCTTGCCGCGGAAGTTTACTTTCAATAGGGTGTTGAATGGACTTGTTATTACTGGGAATCAGGATTTTGCCAAAGAGATTCTGAGAATGCAGAGCAGGTGTGGCCGTGTTGTTCGGCGTTTGAAACTGTGAGATGTTTGATTGTTGGATTTGGTGAGTTCTTGTTTCCTTTTCTGACAGAGTTATTGTCTTTTGTTCTCGAGGTTATATTGCTCTGTGTTCATTTGCTTCATCTGTGCTGATGTGTAGTGTAGGTACTCGAAGTGACACAAGCCACTTGTTTTTTCAACAGTTGAAAGGGCATGGTGCATTGTATTGGAGAGCATGTTCCTCATTCTGCAATTTGGACGAAGTTTCTGTGATCTGGGGTGGGGAACTCACTGGTGGATGATGAACTCACCATTGCTGAAAACTATGCTTTCAGGGTCTTCTCATCCAGGTTCGTTTCATTTTTCCATTTTGATTTCCTTTTTACTGTTTGTGTTTTTGAACAAATAATTATTTTAAGTGTCGAACTCAATGTGTATCTGACATATTCTGACACAGTATGTTGAATTTCAGTTTCATTGATTCTTCTAACCTTTGTATATTTCAAGTTTCAATGTGACATGTTGCTGAAAAAGTTTTATTGTATAAGCATTTTTCTCCCATGTTATCGCAGGATATGAATATATAATACAAAAGGGTATGGAGTTAGTTATCATGTGGCCATGAGTTACTGTTTTTAAATTAAAATTTTAGCTGGCGAAGGTTGTAGGTGCACCATTTGTTGTGAGATTCGCTGTCCGTGATTTTTCTTCAACTCCCATCATGTTAGTCATGTTTTAGCTTTTAAGAAAACTGGAAGGTTGAATGGTTTATAATTATGTTGTTACTGTTTAAGAAAAAAGGTGCATATATTATATAGGAGCTTGTGTGAAGATCAGAGATGTTATATATGCAAATAACTCTGCTTTGAGTTTGAAATTCTGTTTGTGAGTGAGTGCTAAGCTAGTGTCTACAATCTGATCATATTTCAGGCCTGAAGAGGCTAGAACATTGAAATCTATTGCCTGCAACAGTTTTGCTGCATTGGGGTTGATATTTCAAGAGTGGCTTGACATTTTCTGGATGAAGAGGTAATTAATGATGAATTTTCAGTTTGGTCACTCTAACATGTTGAAAAGGATGAGTATATGGATTTTGTCAACTCCGACCCGGCGAATTTGATCGGATAAGTCGGCCGGTTTTTGACCCGGACCCGATCGGAAACTTGTCCAATGCTTAACAGGGGCCAATTTTGTTGTTTTGCCTCTTGGGGAATACTGGATCATTTGCTGAAGCAAATTGGATTATTCCTGCTCTTACAATTCAAGGGTCTATATTGTAACTTGGAATAAGCTTGATCAATCAAGAATTTTGTAATTGCCTTTGCAGGGATGATGTTGGCAAGATAATGATGGAGCTCTTTAATCCACGATTCATCTTTCTTGCCTCTCAATTTAGTCTCATGTAAATTCAGCTATTTTTGAATTAAGATTCTTTGTAATCTCTCTGCATTATTTGTTAGGGAGAAGTTATTGTGTAGAAATCAAATTGTGGTATTTTTTGATCAAATAGGCACTTCAAGTTTGTGGAGGGTGATGACGAAACTATTCATTATTTAATCACAAACGTTTGTGAACTAAATTAGACTCTTATTAATCTTTATATTGTTAAAGTATTTCTTCTTTTCCTCTACTCTTTTTCACCGGGTTATTCCACAATTATAGTCTTAAGGTTTACCAAAAAAATTTAATTTCCCATAAGTTTTAATTAGTAATAGCATACAACTTGCTTAATAAAAGATATTGATTGCATTTATTGGTGGGAGAAATATTTGAAAAGCAGGTTAGAGTTTAATTTTATGTATTTATGTTTTCTTAATGCAATGTACTTTTTAAAATATTTAATTTTTAATTATTTATATTTCATGGTTAATTTTTTTAAAGATGAAATATGTTTTCAATAATATTTTATTATGAAAATTTTTAATTATAATTTAAAACAAATTTTTATTTGATTTTATATTTTAGATAAGTTCTTTTGAATAATTTTATTTAAAATTAGAAAAATAAATAAAATATTTGAATTTAAAAAAAAAACTTAAATGCATATTTAGACAAAAGGGATAAGGTATTCATCGTAATTCATTCTCATGTGTTTATACATACATTATGGGATAAATTTAAGTAATTAGAGGATTAAAATACTTTCAATTCTTAAACTTAAATATAAAATTAAAATTCGTTTTTATCTTAAATTTTGATATATTTTAATTTTTAAATTTTAAAAGTAAATATATATAATTTTAAATACTATTTAATATGATAAGAAAATTGATATCATTCAGTTAGAATGAATATATTTATTTATGAAACTTGAGAAACAAAATGATAGAAACAATTTTAATTTCAAGTCTTTAATCCTTGGTTTAATTACTCTGTTCAAATAAAAAAAACCTCATAAACATAGGGAATTTAATTCAAGTAATGAAGATATTTGCATACCATCACAACATGTCCTAGAAATTGGTGCTCAAAATGACACTTTCCTGAATTGAGAAAAAAAAAAATTAGAGACTTTTCTTTGTTTATTTCTTTTTTCACCTAAATTGTAGTGATTATATATTGATTAAGATATCGTCGTGCTTTCAATTCAAGATGAAAATTATGAAGTTGACCTAAAAATCTAGGGTTTAAGAAGCTGGATTTTGAAAGAAAAAATTGGTTCAGCCACAATACATACAGTTGGATTGGGTCCAACAAACATCAAATCAATGTGGTTGGTTGGGCAACACTTGGTCCAAAATTAAACAAACTTATGCTATTAAACAAATATCCAAGAAAAGAAAAAAAAAACATAACAAATATCCAAGAAAAAAAAAAAGAAAAACATAAAAAATATCCAAGGAAAAAAAAACATAACAAATATAAAAGAAAAACATAAAAAATATCCAAGAAAAGAAAAAAAAAACATAACAAATATAAAAGAAAAACATAAAAAATATCCAAGGAAAAAAAACATAAATTGTTGAGAGTGGGATTTGAACCCACGCCCTTTCGGACCAGAACCTTAATCTGACGCCTTAGACCAACTCGGCCATCTCAACATTTTATTAATATTTTTAGTCCTTCCCTTTATATACCCATATTAATTAAAACAGTTTTTAATTAATCATAATGGCACGTTCTTTACTAGGGGTGTACATTGTTGATACATGAAAACAATGAAAAAATTTAATATTTCAATAATTTTTTAGATGTGATTTTTCAAAATGACATTTTAATTATATAGTTTTTTTATTAATTATAGGATTTTTTTTTTGGCATAATAGATGTCCATTGTTTTAGTTCATAAGAGAATTTTCTTCATCTGCTTATTTCTGATGATGAAATAAACCGAAGCTTATTAAAGGGAAATATCTTGAATCTGAGTTGGACAAATAATTTAACAAATTTAGGTATATCTTTTTGTGGTGTCATAATAGGAGAATTTTAGGTCTTGATTAATCCACCCTCTAATGTTGTTAATAACAATTATTAGTTATTTGTGGTTCTCACCGGAAATATTAGGTTTATAATTTTTTAAACCTATGTTTTCCTTTTCTCAAATATGTTTGCAAATGATGATTCTTCCATCCATCTTTTCATTTCACAAATTAAGAGTTTTTTATTTTATTTTATTTTATTAATGGTATTATAATTAGGGTTTGAGAAAATTCATCAGCCTTATAATATTGCAAACTCAAACAATATTTCATTCTAAAAATGTAATCATAATTCAAATTAGTTGTTATAATATGCTCTCTCTTTTTTCTTGAATATCACTTCCACAGTGTTTTCTTGCTTCCTTTTATTTTCTTTCTAATGACTTATTACAAGTGTGTTTAAATTTAGGTTACCTTGTCAATTCATAGTTAAAGAAAGAACTAAGAATTAAAACTCATTCAAATTTGAAATGCTTGTAAGACAAACTCCCTTTACTTGTTCAAACTCATAGGTTTATGATTATTTTTTTTTTTTGGATAAATTATATACTAATTCAAATTTTTAATAAGGTTCAAGAATCTTCCTAATGATGGTTTAAAATACATAATGTTGAACGCAAGGATAAGGATAAGGTGGTGGTTTATTGTCCTTATGTGCCTCATTTAATTTAATTTAGGTGTAAAAAAATATATTAATCATAATTTAGTTAAATTAAGTTTAAATAAAGGATAAGTTATTACATGTGTTGGGAAATTTAAGAATATATACAAGAGAGATTAATTTCTAAAATATGAATTGTTTATAGGATTAAATATGCTTTTAATTTCTAAAATTTGATGTGAAATTGAAATTTGTCCTTATCTAAAACTTTGGTATTTTGGTCCAAAACTTTAAAATGAGTAGATGTACTCCTTTTAATCAATTATGTTAAAAAAAATTTTACGTGTCAAATGCATTTCATGTTAGTATTTGAGTTGTTTACACTTTTCACTTTAATGTGAGTTAGAAGGCATTTTACATGCAAAACATTTTAACTTAATTGAGTTATAATAACTATATCCATTTATTTTCAAAGTTTGAGGATTAAGATATATCAAAGTTTCAAATAAACGAATTTTAATTTTGCATTAACACTCAATAACTAAAAACATATTTAACTGTTGTTTACATAAAATATTTGATGTTATTTTCAATGTAAAAAGTTATTCTTTAATCTTTATGAAAATGTTTTAGTGACTAATTTTTTTTATTTAATATAAGACCCTTAATTCATAATTAGATTTGTGAATTAAATATAAATAAGATAGCAGTACATGTCAATTTTAAAGTATTTATGGACAATTAATACGTTTACCACTTAATTGATCAACTTACTAGTAAAATTATCCTCTCTTTAATAATTGTTTTCAAAATTTATTTTATGATTGGGTGATATATATTGAAAATGGACTATTTTAGTGAGTATCATTTTACTCTTTCTCCTCACGAGGGAGGGTTATTAAAATTAGTAATTTCTACCAAAATTTCAACCCATCCTGAAAAAGGTTTTAAAGTGTAAATAGTTTGTTAAGTAAATATATCTTGTAATTCTTATTTTAATACAATAGGTTTATTTAGATGAATTTCCTAAAAATTACTTATACTATACAAAAATTATGAAATGGGTTTATTTATACATTAAAATCAATATAAACATAAATTGGAAAAATCATGCAATTATATATATATATATATATATATATATATATATATATATATATATGTATATATATATATATATTAGTTTACTCATAAGTTATTTTTAACTTACACAAGATTTTATTTTATTTTTCTAAGAAAAGACTCTATAAGAAAAGAACAATGATAGTTTAACTCATTTTTTTTGACTTACTTTTAATTCACCACTTCAATCACCATTAAATTATCACATCACATCATTTGAAATAATAAAAATAAATAATCTAATGGTGATTGAATGAGTTAATTAAAAGTGAGTCAAAAAAGGTGGATTAACTATCTTTATCCATAAAAAAAACTCATAAACAAGATTCTACGCTTTATATATATAAATAAAGAAATAAATTGACTTCTTCATAAATTAAAACTATTTTGTATATTAACTAATTTGTAGAAACTATTTTCCATAATTTTTCAAATTTCTGTACTATTGCAGAATTTGGGAATTTTTGTATTTTGGGAGGAACGTTTGCGCTTAAAAAATAGTGATGATAATGTTCAAAAGATTTATTTGTGGATGGCATATAAAAATTATTTTCATTTTGTCCTTTCTAGTATCTTGAAATCAAAACTATTTTTCCGAATGTACAATCAAAAAATAAAAATGGCTTTTAAAAATTAAGAAACATTAAAGAAAAAATAGTTTTTAGATTATACAATTTCAAAGTTAGTTGACTTTTGAATTGTACAATTCAAATGTGTCGGATTATCTAATTTGAAAGTCAAAAAATTCACAAGTTTTTTTAGGAAAGAGATAGATTTTAGATTATATGATTTGAAATTTTTGTTTCTTGGATTATATAATTCAGAAGTATTTTTAACTTTCAAATTGCATAATTCAAAAGAATGAAATAAAATAAAATTGTTTAGTTAGGAGTGCAGAAAGAAATATATGGAGGAAGAAACTGTCTGTGTAAAGCGGGTTGGGCTTGGACCGGTAAGGTCTTGATCTTACGGATTTTAAGTTTTAGCATGTTTATCAAATTGGAAAAGAATTGTTAATATTTAAAATTTACATTCTTTATATACTAGCGAACACACAGGCGAACAGCAGATGTGTATTCGTATTTTTTAATTTTTAAGAAATTTAAGATCAATAACAAATATATATTTTTTTAAATAATTGTTAAATATAAAATTAAAAAAAATGTAAAAAAAAATTAAATAATAATTTAAGACAAAAGAGATTTGTAAAAAAATAATTTAAAGTAAATTATTTATAAAATAATTAATTTTTAAAATAACTAAGGATAAAAGGTAAAACGGGTATTATAAAATGTAGACATAAAAAGATGAATCCCCTTTATTATTGTTATAGAGTAATTTATTTATAAAATAATTAATTTTTAAAATAACTAAGGGTAAAACGGGTATTGTGAAATGTGGATACAAAAAAAAGAATCTCCTTTATTATTGTTACTAGCGTAAACACAGACGTTATCACGCCTGTGTGTACGCATTTTTTGAATTATATTAATAAGTTAATAAAAAAAAATAAAAGTATATTTATAAAAATTAAAGTGAAATGTATGGAGAAAATATGAGAAAAATAATTGTTGATGAATAGTAGGAGAAAAAAGAAGAAGGAGATAAGTAAATAATTTTATAAAAACTTGTGAAAGTAACCGTTAATTTTTAAAAATTTAATAAATAATTAAGTTGTAAAGGATAAAGTTGGAATTATGAAATGTGGACACAAAAGAGGGAATCCCCAGGGTAAAGTTGGAATTATGAAATGTGGACACAAAAGAGGGAATCCCCAAGGTAAAGTTGGAATTATGAAATGTGGACACAAAAGAGGAAATCCCCTTTATATATAATTATAGATTATAGATTATTGTTATAGATACTACGTGTTTCAAACCTTTTTCTATTATATATAATTCTTTTATTAAACAATAAAATTATTTTTAATTATTAAAATAAAAATTATTAATAAACTGTAAGATAATTTTTATAAAAAAATATATAATTTTTATTAAGAATAATGATTTAAACTAAAAAAAATGTTACTAAAAAGGTAAAATTGAAAAATAATTTTTTGATTATAAATAATTATTTAAATTTAAAAGAGTGGTTATTGAAAGAATAGATATGAAAAAAAATGTGCATATTGACTCTCATTTATTATTAGTATATATATATATTTTGTGGTTACAAGAAAAAAAATGAAATGTTATCTAGACTCAACCTTTTAATACTGCTACAAGTTTTATTAATGGTTTAACGGTGGAATCATTTCCTACGCTTAAAGAACTCATAAAGTTCTTATAAGATAGTGAAAGAAAGAATTATAAAACCTTTGTAACATTTTTGTCTTCTACCTCCACATGTTTGATACAAAAGTTCCATCAAAATTGAATTGCACTCATTCAGATGTCTCTTTAACAATGTATTATTTTTTACTAATGGATTTTATCATGAAGATCGTATAACCATGTCATAACATATCTTATTTTTTTCAACAAGTTCAGAAATAACTCCGTGTTATGAATGACTTACTTTTTTTTCACATATACTAAAATTATTATTCTTGTTAAACATTATTATCTTGAACGTGATATTTATTTTCTAAAATATATGATCAGATCTAAGTTCTGATTACTTGTACAACATGTGTTTGAGGACATTTTGACATTTGACCCGAGATTAACTCAATCTAAATATATCGAGACCAAAATGACATAACCTTGACCAGGATGATACCATGTCGACCACATCATTAACAATAGAAAAATGTGCTTAAGTTAGAACAATGGCTAAAACATACTTGCAGAGTATTAAACAAAATTAATCAAAGTAATTAGTCATGTGGACCAACATACCTATTCGGGTAAATGTCCATGAATATGATATAAATAACAGAACACAAAGAGTAAATTAATTATGTTCTATTATTACCGTCTTTATCATCATCTAACGCATTTATTTGACTTGAGTGTTGGAGTGTTTTATAAAGACATACTTTTTTTTGGATTTAGAATGACTCAGGACATCTCATAAAGATATTTGGAATAAATCAGGACATCTCATATTAAAATTAATATAAAGAAGTTTAAAATACCATGAAAAAAATTGAATATCTTTACAAAATATATTCTACCTTTAAAAAAACAATATCATTTTTTTATATAAAAGAACGAAAGAAGAACGGACTATATACACAAAAGTCAAACACAAAAAAGGAAAACAATATCATGTTACGAGGTAGAAATATAGATACAATAAATTTTAGTCACACAATCATATTATAGCATCAAAAGTGCACGTGTGTCACCTTTTAAAATAAGAAAAAAAAAAGTTAAGGTTTCTGTAAAATCCTAACTAACTAATAAATTATTATTATTACTACTATATCATCTGCAATTATTATTTTTTTTTATCGTGTTTTTGAAAAAAAAAATCTGTTTACGTAAGCTAAAATGTCGATGTTTTTTAAATGAAAACCGGTAAAAAAGGACCGATTGAAAATAAATAAAAACCTAGAGAATATTCTTAAATTTGATGTAACTAGAGAAATTGTCACAACTGGAAGAGAATAAAAAAGCTCAGAGTATTTAAATAATTATTGTATGTAGCAGTTATGAGTGTATGAAATGGAAATATAGAATAATAATATTAGTAGTACTTGCGAAATTAAAGGTGGAAAGTTAAAGTTCAACTACCTTCTACCCTGATTCCTTGTAAGCTATCATGAACTTTGTTTGCCAACCACCTCTGAACCCATTCCACTCCATAACATGTCATATCAAAACACAGTATAAACAAAAACATCTTACAAAACAGTAACATCAATTTTAATATATATATATTATTTTTATATTTTTTTTTTATATATATATATATATATATATATATATATATATATATTTGTATTCAGTTTTTTTATTTTATTTTGAATAAAGAAATTACACATCCTCTGTTATCTGAAGGTGAGATGCTTTTCTCTTTTTTTCAGCATGTTGTATTTTTTCTTCTATTCTGTATTTTCTTCTTTTAGTGTACTAATGGTGTACTAATGGGTATGAAGATTAAATCAGCATGTTCATAAACAAAAAAATTCTTTACATTTTTATAACATGACAAAATGCAGACCAATACATGTGTTTTCAATATAAATAATATCAGTAATAGTGAGAAGTTTAGAATTATATATACAATGAATTGATAAAAGGGTCGGTTATAATTATACTTCAGTATATTATGTTAAATCATATTGACATTTTTGTATAAGGATAATGATTTTCTTTAAGCAGTGTAAGCATGATACCTTTAAAACTTAAAATAATTTGTCTATAATATAAAAAATTATTATGTAAATTTTAAAAAATGTATAAATTTTTTTAAAAAAAGAGAGAAATATAATTTTAGGAAGTTTCAAAAATCTCGTCTGCACAATTTACTCTCGAAAATCAACCTTGTCTCAGTATAAGCTTGTGTATTTCAAAATTAGATAGTCCTGTGAGAATAGAAATGTCAACTGCAGAAAAATCGAAGGTGAGAGCTTTATTATTTAAACTTGGAAAAAGTAAAATAGCACGTGATATAGTGTATGACTTTTTCTACTTTTTCATTTGTCTTCTTTTTTTAATAATCATTTTCACGTACATATATTCCAAATTATATAAAATAACAGGATAATTAGTTTTACTAAATATTAAATAAATATTTCTAAAATTAAGTAAAAGTAAAAAGGTTCATTCTCTCACATAAAGAAAGTAGGCTCCACCATAGTTGTGTTACGTTCCCTACTCTAACCACCATCCCCATTCTCTCTTCAATTCTTTTCTCTAACATCACTAGCTAGTGAATGTCAATGCAGTAGTAGTTGTTTCCTATATGTTTGGACGAATTGTTTTTTAATAAGTAAAAAAATTATAAGTTAAAGTTAATTTTTGGTATCAATTATAGTTATGTATCTAACTTTTTATTAGGATGGTAATGCGGCCAGTCTGGTTCATTTAGGTCTGGTTTGTAAAATGTAGGCTGGACTGACCCTATCTCGCATTTTTAACACGAGTAATTTGGTCTGTCCTGTTTAAGTACAGGCCAACCAACTTTTTTTTTTTAAATAATTTTTTATGTTTAATAATTTAGAAAATTTTAACAAATTCATAAAATTAAACAAAGACTTCGTAGAGTTGATAATAAATTGATAATTTGTCATTTTTATCATATTTACCATATTTGTACTTTGACATGACGATATATTATTCAAATTCAAATTCTAGTACATTTAAAAATACATAATACTTTTTTGAGTCATAAAAGAATTTTGAATATTCATGCAGAATTAATTATTATATATAAATACAAACTTTTTTGAAATAGGTTGATAAGTCACTCATCCAAGTTAAGAACTTTCACGAGCCAAATTTCTACGAACTCAGCGAATACATTGTCCTCACCCGTCACATATTTTTTTTGGCCTAAAGACTAAGTCCATATTTTTTTCTGCCCTACAGACTAAGTCCATGTTGGCATCATCTACTTTTCATTGTCCATTCTCTACGAGGCACTAGATTGAATCGAAACTTTTGCATGCATCATAAACAATCTCTTGAAATGGTTGATGAATCAGTAAATAAAAAGGTTAAGAAGATGATGATGATGATGATGGTGACGGTGATGAATGTGGTTGACGTTAGATTGAGGCATAACATAAGAGTTCAGAAGAGAGACAGAGGAAAGAACTATTATTTGCACACTGCATGCAGGGGGGGCCAAGGCCAGTTGCAGACTCTTTTTCTATTTTTCTTTTCTCAGTAATCCCAGTTTGCCACGTGTCACATCCCATTGGAACAACCATCACACGTTTTCTCAGCCCAATTACACTCCGACAACCTTCCTCAACTGCACAAAAGCCACATTCATTAACATTACATCCCAAACAACATTTTCAATCACAAAATAAAATAAATTAAATCCTAAATGCTTTGTTTTCAGACTAACTCCTCAGTTCATTCCATGAAAATCCTGTACTTCATCTGGAAAAACAAATCTCATATTTCCCGTACAGTGTCAGATACCTTATCAAACAAAACAAATACCACCGATAATTATCGTCAGAATGTATTGCGTCATGTTTAAATTAAAACAATTCTTGTGTTTAAGTTATCATCTTTAAACAGTTATTTGTGTTATTATCTTTTTTTTTTAAATATGTATATTCTTTTAAATGTAAGAACCAAATAAAATAAAATTAGGAACGAGAAGGAGAGAAAGAAAAAAAAAAAAAAAAACTATCCCTGTTGTCACCTTCTCTCTCCAACAAAAGGTAATAATTTTAATTTTGAGAAAACCTAAGAAATAAACTATGTAGTGTGTTACTGTCTAGAATCTTTTTGCCATTTAGGAAAGAAATTTTCTAACACTCACACCAAATCGTAGATTTCACCCACAACTCGATCCATGCGATAAACCGCTGAGAAAAAAAAAAGGAGCTTTCTTCTTTGCTCCCATGGCTTCCTCGTGCCGCGGTTATTCGAAGACCCAAATGTGTTTCTTCAAGATTCTGCGCATAATTTCGTCCACTCCACCCTTCACAGAAAAACAAGAACAAGGAGAAGAACATCAAGAACCCTTCCCCACCAAAGGGGTTGGCATCGATTTGAATCTCAGATTCTCTTCCCTCACGGAATCGGAATCTTCTAGAAGCGACAGCGCCTCCGCCACGCTTCAAAACAGCAACGAAGAACGGCAAGAAGAAGGGTTTCCGGAGAAGAGCGTTCAACTCTCAGAGAAACCCGACGGGGACAACCAAAATCTTAACAATGAAGTTAACGACGTTCAAACGGCGTCGTTTCAGGGGCGCGATAGTAATTGTCTCGATTTGCTTATAGAAGCGGCGAGAGTGGTCTCTGGAAAAGACGAGTCTGACTCGGGGGAAGAGAGGGGACTCGGTACCGAGTCAACGACTCAGCGAGCGAGTCCGGAGAAACGGAAAGAGAGGTGGGTGGTGGTTGATATATACGGCGACGTCTTGGAGGAGAGAGAACCGGTGGTCCGGTCCAAGCGAGGGAGGAACCAAGCGTTGCCGTACCGGTTCAGAGACTCGGTGGTCGAACCGTTGAAACGCGCCACTCGTTCTCAGAGACCGTCGTCAACCTCACACCTCACAAAACGACTTCTTAGGTCGTCATCCACAACGTAAAACGGTAAAGCTTATTATTCCTTTTCTATTATTTATTTATTTATTCATTTATTCATCACTATCATTGTTATTATTACACCTAGGTTTATCGTCGAAAAAAAAGTCTGCGTTACGTAAGGTAAAAAAAAAAGTGCTTCCAATGAAAACGACATACCGTTTTGAGATTTTCTTTTTTTCTTCTTCTCATTAATTAATTAATTAATTAAGCCATCGAAAATAGGAATGAAAGAGTTGCTAAAGAGGAACATGGTAGGCATAGGTTTCGCATGTTGTCGTGATGCTTCGTAACACCGAATTATCGTACTGAAAGAGTTGCAGATTATGAATAATTGCACATCGTAATATTATTTCTCATGACATGACATTACATTGTAAAGGACAATGATAAACTTGAAGAAGAAAAAAAAATTAGTGTAGTAAATTTTGGTGAATAATTTAAAACGTTAGTGTGTTTGTTTTGAAGCATGAATGCATGGTGATTCTTCCAGAAAGCCGTTTGCAGCTACGTTATGGAAGTGGTTTTGGAAATGGGGGAGACAAAGAAACAGGAGTTGTTGTGGCTGCGAAAATGCATGTGTTTTAAGTTATTGGAATTCTATAGTTCTATTTATTTGATCTGCGAGAACAATGTATGTTATCGGCTTCAAACTTCACACATGACTTGGAAAGAAAGTAAGGTAGAAAGGGTTTTTATTTTATTTTTGTTTTTATTTTTTGGTTATTGTGTTGGAATAGAAGTTAGAAGGTACGACCCCCCAAGCCTGCTATAACTTTTGATTATGAACACTGCGAATTGTGCAGTTTAGGGAATTGAATTCGATTCAATGGTCTCTCTGCATGTGATGTGATGTGACAGAAAAATGGGGCTATGATTTATTTCTCTCTTTGGCAAGTGGGGGTTGCTTCCATCTACATTTTCTTCTTCTGTCTTTCTTCCATAAAAATTATAACCTCTCACAAGAAGTTATTTCATCTTTTGCTATTTCATTTATTTTTATTTTTTATATATCTTTTAATTAAATATCGTTGTTGTTCTTAAATTTAAGGTAAAATTAAAATTTATTTTTTATCTCAATTTTTTATATCTTGTATTTCTAAATTTTAAAAATAAATAAATATAATTTTCTTAATCTAACAATATTAATTTTATTTCAAATGAATTTGAGTTAGAATATGTCAAAGTAATTCAAAATTCAAAATTCAAAATGTTAGTGTAAATTGTAATTTAGCATTTAAAAATCATTTAACACAATTAGTACATTTTTTTTCATTTTTAAAGTTTGAGAATAAACTATGTCAAAGTTTAAAACAAAGATAAATTTTAATTTTGTATTAAAATTTAGGAAATACACATATTTAATCCTATTTTTGTTTGTTTAATTTAGTTAATACGAACTTTTTATTAATTAATATTAAATTTTTTTAAAAAGTGTCAAATGTCAAAATTTAGATATACAACATGTTAAAATCTGAATTATTTCCTACTTTAAATTTTTTTTCTTCTGATTTTGATAATAATATCTTTCAAAATGAAATTAACGATACAAGATCAAAACAAATTAAATATGTGCATATAAAAACTAAATTACTAACTAATCGATTAGCAAGTGTTTTATGTCGATGATTTAAAAATCATTATAAAGTCAAACACTTTAAGATATAATAAACTTGGAATTGTAAATAATAATAGCCAAAGATTCTGGACAACATTGTAAACAGGAGGAGATATTTTAAGGTAAATGAACTACATGATAGAAGCATGCATGCTCAATTTTTTTCTATGTTTCTCTCATACCCTTTCATGGCAACTTTCCCTTTTGTGTGTTGATAATCAAACACTTTCAAATTTCTATTTCTTTCCCATTCCTTCGATCTCTATCTTTTGTCATGCCACCATCATTTACACTATCAACACATATTTTTCCTTTCTCTGTCACCATTCATAGCTTAGGTCATTATGACTCACTGTTTTCAGCATTTTTTTGTTAAGAGTTAAGAGACCCACCACGTTATCTTCACTGCATTTGCATAAATTACTACACACTTCAATATGATGTGCTTTGTCTTTATTTTTCAAATGTTATTTTCTTACATAAATTTATCTCACCCTCCATTTATCATTATATAAAATCAATACTTTTCTTCTATCTTCTACTCAGTAGATTTTAAACCTTTTTCAAATTTACTTTCTGAAATTATTTGAATTTAAATATGACATTTAAGAGTATAACAATGTTGGACACATCGGTTTGATTTGTTAAATGTCATATTGACACACATATATTAGTTGAAGTCTTACATCGACTAGAGATAAGATCAATTCATAATATATAAGTGAGTGTAATTCTCATCTTACAAGTCAGATTTGTGGAATTGAGTTAGACTTAAAACTCACATCTAACATATATTGATCTATTGCTAACAATTGGGGAAGTTTTATGTAGTTTTTGAATTTATATAACATTATAAGTTTAGTTTTTCAAATTGTCTCTTATATTGAAAATTGGTGGTGAATTTAGGCACTACATGCAATGAAAAAAACATAAGGCAAGCCAAAGTTTGACATTAAAAGCCACATGGTAGACCACTCCCATGAATCATTTTAACAATGTCATTTTCATTGTTCACCTTCCCCCTATTTTATAAATAAATGAAAATGCCCCTGGAGCCCTACATTTTGTAGAGTTAGAACTCCAACAAGAATAATGATGACAATGTAGGACCTTTTGCATCAACAACATAGGAAAAAATTATTTGACATAAAAAAAAATCATTTGACAATCCATTGGAAAGGTAAAATGTCATAAAAAAATGAACTTTTATATTTATAAATGTAGGGGTTAGGTCTATTGGGTCAAGATTTTGGAATGGAATAAGGTTGTTTCAGACTTACATTTTAATAGGCTAAGGTTAGGAGTTATGTGGGTGGGGGGAACAAATTTTGTTATCGGTGATTTTTCCCTTCAGAAAAATTAGGCCTTCTGGGTCTTGTTTACTGTTCTAATATTGTAATAATTATAAATATTAAAATACAATTGTTTTAATTTAGTTATTTTAAATAATTACAACTAGAAAAAAAAATCGATTCTATACTAAATTTAAAATATATTATGCTATGTGACAATGTGTTTTCTCCCTATAACATGAATGAAATAGCAAGGGTGGACCTTCACTATGACATGGGAAAGACGTGACTCCTACAAAATTTTTAATTTAATTATATATATATATATATATATATATATATATATTAAAATTATATTATTTATAATAAATTTGAAACAATTTCTCATCATTTTATTTATCTATATTATTTATTCATATATCTTTACTGTTTAAAAAATAAAATAAAAACTATTTTGATAGATATTGGTTAACAAAAAGAGATTAAGATTTTGTCTCATAAAGTTTCTTCTCATTAATTCATCAATAAAGCATGACAATAAAAAAAAAACTAAAAAAAAAGGTAAAAAGAAATGGAAAACATAGACGCTGAAAACGCATTATCACAGTATCTCTCATTAATCAAGATTAGTATTCTATTATTATTGATGTGTGTTAGATTTATGATTTTCCTATTATGATATTCCTTCTCATTTAAATTTTTTCCAAATTAGTATGAATTCTAATTATGATTTTGGGATTCTTTTATGAAATTGAGATTGAACCCTAATTATATTTTTTTCCAAATTAATATAATCTTAAATTATGACATTCATGAATTTTGTGTTTTTTTTACATACGCTAAAATTTGTAAAATTTTATGGATATATTTTGACATGCATTACGAATTCCACTGCACATAATGAATAATCTTGAATTGAAACATAAATTACCATACCAATTACGTGTGAATTCAATAAATTAAAAAAATTAGAAAAAAAAAATGTGATCACTGTATGAAAATAATTTAAATCCCATAAATAAAAAAAATAATTAGAAAAAATAATGTATATATAAAAAATATATAATTTAGCACCTCTAAATATTTTGTTCAATTTCCTATGAAATAATTTTTTTAGTAAAATTTTTTATAACAGTAAAAGATAGAGTATAAGTTAATTGGATGTACAGTTCTTTCCATCATGAAAGTGTAAAGATAGAAATTTAGACGATACGCTACACGAATTTGTTCTGGGCCTATTGATTTGATTTTCTGGTTCAAACCACAAGCACACCGGCCCAATAAACTCTTCAAAGAGCAGGCTCATCACGCACCTTTATAAATGTCTTCCTGCACCCCTAAAAGAAAAAGCTTTCTATTTTGTCTCTTTTGAATTGTGTAAATTGGTAGTCAATTCAAAAGTTATTTGACTTCAAAATTATACAATTCAAAATTTATTGTTATTTTTTGAATTATATAATTTAAAAACTATTATTTAGTTTTCTATTACACAATCTAAAAGTAACAAAATAAATATTTTCCTATATGGGAGTGCAGAAACAAATATATGAGGGTGCAGAAAATATTTTTATTTCACTTTGTAACTTTTATTAGAAAAAAGAGAGATATCTGGAGTTTTTCCATGAAGTATTTAGGACAGCTAAAATCTTAAATTCATGCTAGAAGGTTGTTTGTGAAAAAATATTCCTGAAAAATAAGTTGCTTTCTTCGTTATAAAAGTTTTTTAGTTAAGATTTTGAAAAAAAAAAACTTTTTTCATTTAGTTTTATATACACGCATGTCAAAATTTGATTTTGTTTTTTTGGTGAAATAACGTTATTAAATTTAAAACTACTTTTGAGCAGAATTATCTGAAAAATTGTAATTATAATCTATCATAAAAATAGATATTAGATATGTTTGGAGAAACTGCTCTATAAACATTAAAAAAACAATGTGAAAAAAAATGAATATAATTTTTTTATAGTGCCATACTTAATCTTATTTTTAAATGTGAAATATATATATTTTTTATTTTATTGTTTCGTCTCGATATATATGTTCAATCAAACAATTATTATATGAAACTTTGAATTTAATTATGAATATTTGATGATCGAGAAGAAAAATAGATTCTATTGCTTTTAAATTTTCTTTTCACGATCATATTTTTCATTTCATCAATAGAAAAATGTACTACCTATTGAATTGATGAACCAGTTTGTTTGTTTTTATTTTTTGTAATAGAACAAAAAATTTACCCATTACATGTTTGTTTGATATGTTTTATAATAAAAATGTTTAATTTTTTAATATTATTTATAAATAAGTGTAGTTACAATATTTCATCAAAAACACTTATTTTTTAGTTTAATAAAACTTGCCATCAACCTTTCGTGCTGTCATAGATCACTTCATAAGTGGATGCAGCAATGGAATGTTTGTAGTGGACAAGTGCAATTTGAAGTACGTAACACTTATTTTAAACAAATTACACTGAAAACCTTAAAAATTCAATTTCAATTTTGCTTACATGGAATTAGGTATATAGATAGATGCATGTTCTATTTGTTATCTTGTTCTCCTTCTCACAAGGTTTATTTATTTACATTTTTTTTAACCTAGATAATAATTTTGAAAAATTAAAGCCATATACAAATTTTAGATTTAAAAGATAAAAATTGAATTTATTTAAAATTTTAAAGAGTAAAAACATGGTTAATTTCATGATCTTTCATACAAGTATTTTAAAAGAGTAAAGTTTGAACAATGGGGGAAGGTGTGGACCAATGAAAAAGTCTTCATTAAAAGTACCTACCCTTTGTGTTGTATTCAAATTGCATCATCTATTGTTTGTTAAAAAGGCCAATTATTTGACATTAGTATTATAAAAGGACTTGGAACCGAGATGGATGATGAAAATTATCTAAAAGTCGGTACTTTTGTTTATTTATTTATTTAAGATTTAATTAGTAGTATAATACTCACTTTTATTTGAATATGTCAGTTTGATTTTAAAAGATGATAATTTTATTTCAACTTTAAAAAAACTAAATCTCAAAAACAAAAAATTATTAATATTGTTAATAATATGTCACATATTAATTTATGTTTTTTTTTTCACAGTATTTATACAACTCTCTTTGATTGAGATATTAAGAATTTCAGGTTAAATAAAGTATGTTCTTATTTGTTTTTTTTTTTTCACTTCAGATCTTTCATTGAAAATGAATTTTAATAAATATTATAATTTGTGTGTAAATTTTATCTAATTTTTTTAATTTTGTTCCTTGTTTTTTCTCCACTCATTTTGAAGCAAATCTCATTCATAGTACTGTGATGTTTGCCAACTTTAACAAAAGAACTTTGTACAAATCTCATCCTACCTTGGATGACCAAAACTCAATAATAAGTAATGCATTAATTTAAAAGCTGAAAAAAATGACACATATTTTAGTGATTAATGTGGTTCACCTACATCTTATAAAGTGACAAAAAGAATAAAAGTAAATAAGCTAAGAAATAATTGGACCTGAACTTTTCTCATCCTACGCTTTATATATCATGTCTCACTTCACTTCTCTCTCATCAAAGGAACTAGTCAATATTTAATTATTATTATTATTATTATTATTATTATTTTTAATGTGGTGGAGGTTATACCCATCCAGTTTTGGTCTTCTATCACCTACTTCACTATATTTTTAATTTTAGATAAATAATTAATTTAGCATAACAGTTGCTGATATATTTTATTTTTGATACAAAAAATAAAATAAAATATTATAATTTAGTACAAAAACTTCAATTCTATTAATTTTGGTTGAAATCCATTAATGATTTAGGATTTAGATTTTAATGATGGAGATAGTATGTGTTAATATTTAATAATTATCCCATGTATTTATTAAAAAAAATTATTAAAAAGAAATTAAAACTTAACATTAAATTAATTTCGAAAAGAGTCTTTTAAGAATTTGAATTTTCTACTGTTTTTTCCTGTACTGGTTATCTGTTGTGTTTTGAAAATATACATATGGACAATTATCAATTATTTCAATGTTTTAAAATACCAACATTATATATTTTAAAAATACAGTAGAGGACAATATAAAAAAAATTCGTTGAGAATCTGGACTCATCTTTCACCTATTACTTTATTGTTTTATAATTTTTAAATCTTTAATGGTTTATTCAAGGTTAATTCTATATTAATGTTAATTTTTTTAATAAATAAACGTAATAATTATTGAAGATCAAATATGTGTTCAACTATATTAATGATTAATGGAATTCAAATAAAACTAACATAATTAAAGTTTTTGTATCAAAAGACTAGTTTTATTACTGTACTAAAACGAAACGCGTTAATAAAGAGCCAACTATTTACCTCTGAATTTTTATTGCCTTCACAAATAAATATATTACTAATTACATGTCTAACAATAGATTCATTGTACATATACATAACCATAGTTTATAACCGTTTGTGAAGAATCTTTCTAATTTCACATTCTTCCTCTATATAATATTTTATCAAACTTGTTTCACATTCCTATAACTTTTTTCGTTTCCAAACTAATATGTATATGTTCCATACCATGATCGTGTTATTCAATAACTTTATTTTTCCTTGTTCTTCTCTTTATTGTTACAAAAACCTTTTTAATAGACCTTTTATATCCTTGATGAAATTATATTTTCAATGTATTTCTTGGGTGAAAAATGTATTATGAACAATTTACTTCGATAAATTTTTTCATAATTTTTTTCTAGAGAAGGAAAATGAAATGAAATTATTTATCAACTAAAATTTATGTACAAGTAAGTTGAAAAAATTAAATAAATTATTCCTAGCGCACTCAATTGTCTCACCTCGCTTAGAAGTCAATATCTAAGGCGGTTTAAATACAACTTTTACTTTTACCTTTCACCATCTTATATGTTTTATAAGGATAAAAGTGTGGCGGAGCACGTACTATGTTGGAAGTCTGACATTGAGTAAAGATAAGGTAATTTCATATTATATAAGTGGGGTGCAAATCCTAAATCGTAAACACACTTCTAACATGGTAGGTTAGAGTTTATCTTAGTGAAATTTTTTTAACATTTTGTTCCACTCGCTATCGGACTCCTAACGGACCACCCACTAATTTATAGTTTCACATACAAGATGAATATACTTCGACAATTTTGTGAGATTGAGTTAGACTTAAATTTCACCTCTAACATGCTCCAAAGCATTGCATGTGAGGATACGTAGTAACACAAATTATTTTGAACAAGAAAGCATGTATGTTGGATGCATGCATTCGGACTCAATGAATCTACTCATTGAAATGTTTGCTTGCTGAAATGGTGTTGCTGTCGATCTGAGAAGTAAAGTAACAACATTGATGGTAAGTGTAGGAAGAATGAGTCTCTTACCCACATATATCCAATTTTTTATTCATTCCAAAAGAAGAGTCAAACTTAGAGTAACCAAAAGGCCTATAAGAAAAAAAGAAAAAGGGTTTTCACGATCATCTTTGCAAGTGGGTTTATGTAGCCATGAAGAAGAGCATGACATGAAGGTCCACTTGTCACATCTCAAAGCCATCCCTAATGGTTGGACTACAATCCCAAATAATGTAGGAGGGAGAAGGATTCATTCAACACCACATGCATGTCCAATGAGAGTAACCTCACAATACCCATAGTAACAAAAGCAATGCTTTGAGTTATCAAATGGGTTACCCATGTCTTTTAATTTCAGTTTTACTTTTTGAAAGAAAAAAATAGTAAATTTAGTCATTTTTATTCAACTTGACTATGATTTATACTGTTTTTTTCTAAAATTGTCCTATATTTTTGTTAAAATTGACCACCTCTCTTTCAACCTTATTGGCTCCCTTCTGATTGGTTAATGTTTGGAGAGAGTGTAATGTGTGGTTCCTCATTTTTTTTCGTTCGTATGGAAAGAAAATGAGTTTATATATCGCAAGAATATTTTTAAATAATTTATAAATTTTAGTGATTAAAAATAATTAGTCACAGTTTAGATATTAATTTATAAACTTAAAATTATAAAAATTATTAGTAATTAAAATAATTTTTATTATGAGTAACAAATTATAATTGATTTTTAAATTAGAAACAAAGATAGTTTTATTATGAATTGATATCTAGATTGGTGATTATTATTAACTACAAAGTTTTGACTGTCAAAAAAATTGATTTTTAATTTAAAAATTTGTCTTTAAATATATTTTTAGTCATTAAAATTGATCATTATTTAAGAATTTTTATGTAGTAATAAATTTATAATTTAAGTAGGAAACTTAAATAAAAAGATTTCAATGAAAAATAGTTAATGTGATAAATAATTAAAAAACATTGGAAAATTTTGAAAAAGTTTTAAATATAGATACGAAGGGAGTATTTTAATAATTTTATATTGAAATATAAATATCGACACTTTTATCAATAATGATAAGAAGGTATGTTAGGGGAATAAAAAAATAGAAGAAAAATTTATGAAAGATTGAGATGAGCGAAGAGAGATGGAGGTAGTATTACAAATTGAGAAAGGAAAATGATGAGTATACACTTTTAAATCTTTCTACAGCTATTGAAATATTTTAAAATATTAATATTTTAATTTTACTACTTGATTTTATCTCTAAATATTTGATAATTTGTAAGATTTTTTTTTTGTTAAATAGGTGTGGAATTAAAAATGTGATGTTTGTTTATCATCATCCATCGTAGTTTTTTTTTCTTTTGAATTTTGGAATCCGTGAATTTAAATAATTAATTTTTTTCCATGTTTAAAATTCTCTTAAAAATTATCCAAAAGATGTATTCTATTACAAGTATTTTTCAATTTTCTAAAACTTTTATAAAAAAAAAATAATTCAGGCATACGTTACAGTCTTTTAATTTTGAAAATTGACGTTTTTTCAAAGAGTCCGGGTTATTAATTTTTTCTTCTTCTGATTTTAGCTCTTATAGGTAATGCAGTTTTTATAAGCTTAACTACGAATTAAAATACAAAAATATTAAAGACTAAAAATAAATACAATTCTTTTACAAAATAAATACAATTTAACCAAAAATACTAAAAAAGGACACATATTAAAGATTATTAATATAATTCCAAATTCTTATTTATTAGCCTGAAAAATGTAATCACTTTTTTAGACGTATAAACATAGAGACATTTGGTCCACATCATAGTAATAGTTTTCTTATGATAATAAAATTATCAACACCATTCTTAAATCAATCTTATCAATTTGTGACTGAATACTTGAAAATATTCATAAAACATAATTTCTGATGTCCCTTTTCATTACAAAAGAATTATATAATTTGTATGATATTATAATTTAGAATTTCAAAAAAAAAAACTATTTTTCATAAGTAAAATTTTGATATTAAGATTCATACAGAATACGATATGTTTTATAAAATATCAATATAAAACTTTGGTTTGACATTGTGAGTATTATTATTAGTTGGAAAGTGTCAAATTGATAGATTTTGTATACAATAATATTTAAGTTCGATAAATCCTCGAATCAATCCATAAACTTATAAATGTAATAAATTCAATTCAAGATATTATGAAAAGTAATCAAACTTCAACCTTAAAACAGATTATATTAGTTAATTTAGTCAGTGATTAAAAAATAATTAATAATTTCCATAACTTGAAAAACATGTGCACACTTTCTTTCATTGGACAAATAATAATAATTTGTTCATTTGATGATTTGATAGGGCATTATGGGTCTTTTGCACCCCACCCTTATTGTCTCATACATAACAATCATCACAACTTCACAACCACCTTTGAATTAATTCTTCATCCTTGTTTCTTGTAAATGAAAAAGACAAACACCAAATATATATATATATATATATATATATATATATATATATATATATATATATATATATATAATTTGAAGGGTTTTATGAATAAATATTTATAAAAACAAAAATGACTTTATGTCAATAAAGGAAGAGAAACCTTTAAATAACTAAACTTACATAAAGCTAAAATCGAAGAAGATATCAATTGCTTTTATTATAATTATATTTGTTCGAAATAGTTGTCGATTTTATTAGTTTGTGAAAAGTCAACAAGTTAGCTTGTAATATTTTCTTTACGTTTCTCTCGTTTTGTTCGTTTGGAAAAATAGGTATGGAATATAAATGTTATTTCACTTTTTTATTAGTAAAAGGAGTAACTAAGTATACATAATAGGAAAAGATAAATTATGTTTCATTTCAATTCCTTTCTAATTTTTTCTATATTTGAATAAAAAAAATAGATTGTCGGATAAGTGTTTTCATCTTCATAATTTTAAATATAATTAATCTCTTAGGAATAACATGTATAAATAAGAATTAAAAATGATAACTCTATTTTGTTTTTTTATTTTTATTAATAATGGAATAAACTTCTCGAGTCTTTGTATCATATACTATTCATATCAAACAATTAAATGAAATTTTTTATTTCATGATAATATATATATATATATATATATATATATATATATATATATATATATATATATATATACTATATTTTTTTTATATTTTTATATATTTTTTTTTCTTTTCTCTCTCTCTTAT
>Ga0214545_1004100_pt1 | contig 27465 bp, 14 predicted proteins | sample CNSS4metaG_FD_160064 | JGI IMG/M metagenome (GOLD analysis project Ga0214545, IMG submission 160064) | Root nodule microbial communities from cowpea collected in UCLA plant growth center, Los Angeles, California, USA - CNSS4 | ecosystem: Host-associated > Plants > Roots > Nodule | place: USA... | reverse complement strand
TATATATATATATATATACACTAGCATAAACACATGCGTTATCGCATATGTGTGTATGCATTTTTTAAATATACATGATATTATATTAGTAGATGATGTTATTGTAATGTTATTAAGTTAATAAATTTACAAAATAAATTTATATTTATTGAAAATAATGTTAAATGAACGGAGAGGAGATGAGAAAATAACTGTTGATGAATAAGGAAAAAAATAGAATGAGAGAAGATAGAAAATTTTATAGAAAACATGTAAAACTAACAATTCATTTTTAAAAATTTAACAAATAATTACATTGTAAAGGATAAAATTGAAATTATGAAATATTGACACAAAAGAGATAATTTCTTTATACAAATTTATAAATATTTCTTGGTGGTTTGTAATCCCTTAATGTCAATAATTAACTTTTAGTGTTATTTCTTGGGATATCAATCCCTCGTTATTTTTTTTAGTTTTTCTAACTTGGTGTGTATAAATACTTAAATAAATGTAAATGAGAATAAGGTAAAAGAATTTAAATTTTAGTATTTGTACTCAAATTTACCATTAAAAAAAGTCTACAATATCAAGATAAAATAATATAAATAATTGAAATATTATATATTAGTTTGAATTCATAAAATTAAACATAATGAAATTAAATAACATTATTTAAATATGATTTTTTATGTCAATTATTAAAGTTGGTAGGAATACTTCCTTATCAAATAGCCAACATCAACGTATAGAAAAATAATCATAATTAGTAATATTTCAATTACAATATAAAATATATTAATTTAATCAAGATTTATATATTATTAATTATACATAAAACATACAATCATAGTAATATTTCAATTAAAATATAAAATATATTAATTTAATCAATATTTAAATATTAATAGTTATACATGAAACATAATAAAGTCACAAAACAATTCTCTTTAATAGCTTTGTAAAAAAGGTTATCATTGTCATCATTTAATTGACTTATGATATCAAGGTGAAAACCTATTTTAAAACACACAAAATTAACAAAAATAGTCAAATTGAATAATACGTAAAACACCAAAACAAATTATCATACATTTTTATAAATTACTTCTTCATAAGATGTAGATTTGCATAAAATAGTATGACAACAACTTAGATGCTTTCTCATTCAATATCACATGTACATTAGAATTGTTCACCCATAATTGATTGAAATGTAACTTGCAAGTTTAAACATAAGCAATTAAAAAAAATAAGGAAAACCTATAAAACCAAAAGAAACAATAATTAAAGTGGTGAATTCATGGTCTTGACTACAAGTTTCAATCATAAATTAAAGAAAAGTAATTTAATATGATTAGAACTAAAAGATTAGTAACCAGATTTTGTAATTATGTATAAGAAGAAAAACTTGAATGTGTCATACTATAAGAATAAACAATGAAGCCAAACATTTTAAATGGATAATGAGCAAGTAATCCCTTAATACATCCACAATGTTCTTGGCTTCCTAAAAAATAAGCTAAGAATCAACACTTAATATTGCTTTTGATATGATGCTTGAATTTTTTTTTCCTATTAGGAATACAAGAAAAAAATAATTAAAAAACATGAAGTGTGGTTGACAATTATAGACTTTATTAGAATTGAACGTATACCAATTTCTTCCATTTCATCACTCACAAATGCTCCATTTGCATGTTTTTGTGTAGCCATCTATACCTCTCCTCTACTAACCTTGTGCCACACATTTTTTTCCTATAAAATTGAAGAAAAAAGTATATGACCCATGAAGAGAGAAATTAAAATATATATTTGACACGAAGATATGTGATATAAGGGATATAACATTGAACCAAATAATAATACTAAATAACTATATCACATTGTATACTCTTAACAAATTGATAATGACTCTTAGTAACTGGGAATCAAGGTTTTACATAAAGTCAAATATATGTAAAGTATACTACATAATACTTTATACTAATTTCCATTTTGAACTTTTTTATATAATAGCTTACCAATGACATCAACAAATCATGCATGTACAAATTGATGTGGTGGTTGAGAATCAAATGCAAGTGCAATTGGAGACTAAACAATGAATGTAGGAGAAAAGTTGGTTTGACTAGTTGAAGATATCTTCACTTCCAGGGTTCTCGAAAATAAATGAATAAAGTGAAATAAAAATACAATTGTGTATACTGATGGAAGGATTATTAAATTTGAAAAAGAAAAAGTGAATACATTTTCCTTGGTTTAGGCACAATTGAAGGTGAAAAAGGGGGATATTCATTATTTGCTTGAGGTTCAATTGGAGTGGAAGGGAATGGAGATGAGCTTGTTGATTACTTGCTTGGGGTATGGTGTTTGTACTTGAAGTCTTAGAAATGTAGTTCTTGAGATATTAATTAAAAATGAATTAATATACTAAGCAAAACTAATGCAATTTATAGATGTCCCATTATACGAAATGAGCATTGGAGTTAAATAATTTAGATAGGTAAGGAGTCAAACTAAACCTTTAACATGTGCACAATGATCTTGGCTTCCTAAAGTAAGCTAATGAATCAGTACTTGATATTTCTTTTGATAAGGATGATGATGAGGTTGATTCATATGTTTGAATTTATTTTTCTACTAAGAATACAAGAAGAAACTAATTTAAAGAACTTGAAGTGGGATTGACAATTATACAATTGAGATTTCCCTAACACACCCATATGACCACCATTGCCTCATTCTAGTGACCCTTTGTGATATATTGTTTTTCCATGTGTTGTCCCTAGGTGATTGCCACCTTTGTGTGTGTGCTTCACATACACGTCCTTACTAGCACAAAACCATGTTTTCGATGTGATCCACTACTTGATGACCATTACTTCAACAAATCTTTACCTAATCCTCATCGACATCTACAGTTTGGTTTCTTTAAGGTTTTAGGGAAGATCGTTTTGTCGTAAAAGCAATGTAATTTTGTTTAATAACGATCTTGATGTAATCCTTGTAAGGATGGGAGGATCTTAATCAACTTAAGAGTTGTTTAAAAGCAAATAGTCCATGGAAGGTTCGATATAAGTTGTCGAAGCATGAATTATATGTTGTATTCAATTCAACAATCAAATAAAAATGAAAAAAACAATAACTATTTGCTAAAAGGAAATAAAATTGGATTAAAGAAAGGATGGAAGAACAAAGAGCCACATTTGTGATGAATCTCAAAGATAAAGATAAATGCAAGGAAGATTCCCACTTGAAAAACACTATCTAAAATAAGAACCAAAATAGGATTAGACAATCTCAGAGTTGTCTCACAAAATGTATATTCAATTTTTAAAAGTATGTTTATAATTTTCCTTTATTTATAGTTCACATGTCACAACCATGGAGGAAGAGAAAAGGTCAAAAGAAAGAAATTCCAAGTGTAAACACAAATCTAGTTAAGGTAATGATGCCCTTAGGCCTATGTTTAACACTTAGTTAATTCATAATCTTGATTAGTGTTAGTGAAAAACGACAAGTGCATTGGTTGCACATAGTAAGTAATAAATACCGTTCTCTCAATAAAAACTTGTGCAACACATGACAACTCTCGCAATTCAAAACTTAATCAGAAAACAAAGTTCACAAAAACACTAAGAAACATTTTTTGGTATTTGTGGTGGTAGGCCCAACCAGTCAACCTTTTTGGGAGTAAGTCACTTTGAACTCCTTTTTCTTTTAGCCTTTACGCTCTAAGGAGCTAAAAGGTTGGGGTTGTGTGGTGGTAGGCCCAACCAGGTGGCCTTTTTTAGGAGTAAGTCATTTTGAATTCTTTTTCCTTTTAGCCTTTATGCTCCAAGGAGCTAAAGGCTGGGGGACTGTGTGGTGATAGGCCAACCAGTCGGCCCAATCAGATGTTTCACGAGGAAAAATAGTAGATCGACTTAGGAAGCCATATAGGTAGTAAAGGACAATAAATGAGGGGATTAAAGAGGCATGTCAGATAACAAATCATAGGGAATACATGAGGACATTAAAGACACATTAAGGGATTGTTAAGGGGAAACATGAGCTAAGGAGATTGAAGGAGAGTGGATAAAGAGGGACATAGGACAAAGCAAAAAAAGATAAATCTTTTAATGCTCTAGCTGATTGGACTCTAGTCTTTTTGGCTAGAACAATATTTTATTAAATAGTTGGTGTCCAAAAAAATTGTAGCATATAGTATATACAATAGTCAAGACTAGATTTCATTCACTTCATTCTCATGCATTCACAAACATCCCAATTCCAAATTGAAGTCAAAATCAACTCACAAGATTACTCAAATCCTATTCCTAGTGACTTTGAGCCTATGATAACTCATCAAAGTCCAATCCCTTGGATCATCAAGAAGTAACCATGCATTAAGTTCAAGAGTATAAAGATTATTAATTAATTATGTTCTATCCCTAGATACAAGCTCCATTAAGTATTCAAATTCAGTTTTAGCTTCAAAATCCAACATCTCAAGAACCAACAATCAAGCCATGGATGATTAAGGCACAACAAGCATTGAACACAAAAATCAAATAGTAGCATTGAAATGGAAAAGCATATGTATTAACATCACAAAATACATAAGATTCAATTTATCACATTTAATCTCAACAATTTATCACATTTATATATACATGTTAAAATAATTGTTTAGAATATATAATAAGTTTAAAATAGGGATTTTTATTGAAATTAAAAATGTATAAAATAAAATTAATTTCAATATTTAGGTGGAGTGATTTCATGTATATATAAGTTGTAATTAAGTTTAGTTACTAATTTGGTCTCATCTTGGAAAGAGATAAAATTACTCCATTTAAAAAAAAATATGACTAAATTGAGTCAAAATTTCAAATATAAGAACTAAATTGATTACAAGACATTGTTATGGTAGTTTCATGTGTCTGTACACTGACACGTGACATTGTACGGACACGTGGCGCTGTCATTACCACGTGAGACAACAATAACTTGGCATATGACTTGACAAGTGACAAAAAAAAAACTAAATACTACGAGCTGACACATACAAACACAACGTTAGCACCAATATAACAAGAATAACCTAATTAAATCATTTTAAAAAACGAAAGGATTTAATTGTACCAAATAAGAATTACGGATCTATTTGAATTTTCCAAACAAATTAGAAGACCAAAAGGGGAATTAAGCATAACATGTTTTCACAAATTTGATTTAAAAACAACTCCTTCTTTAATGTTAGATGACAATTCAATATGCGATTAAAAGAGTTAAGATTGAAGAAGGATTTAGAGTCTATACTTTGTATACTAGTTTGTTTCTTAACAAGATTGTATCTGATTCTTGATTAACACAATCAAGTTTCAATAAGTGATTTTACAAAGTAAATTGACGCTGCAAAAGTGCAATCTGAGTATTATTTGGATCTTAGTCACTCTTGACTAAATAATCAAGTATTCTTTAAAGCAGTAGTCACTTTTGGCTAAGACACTAAGTATTCTTGACATTGATTAAGACATTGAGCATTCTCTAAAAAATAATCACTCATGCCTAAAATACTAAGTATTTTTTGGAACAAGAGTCGCTCTTGGCTAAATTAATGAGTATTCTGCCAAACAATAGTCAATCTTAGCCAAGACACCGAACATTCTTTGGAACAACAATTGTCCTAGACTAAACTACTATTTTACAAGAAATTTCATCAAAAGATCACATGTTTGCTAACTAAAAGAGTTGTTATGTCCCAAGACAAATAAAAGATAAGGTTGCATGAACATTATAATGTTTTAGCAATGTACTAGATTTGTAAGCTTTTTAATTAAGCATTCATAAGATTATGTTAAGTCAATCATGAAAAACTCTTTTTTTCCTCAAGGGTATTTTCTATTTATAAAGAACTTGGAAAGATGGTTGTTGCAAATCCTTTTGAAGTTGTTGTGAGACATTGAGAAATTCTTCTTTTTCAATTGTTTTTGTCGTCATAAAAGTTTAGGATTAAATAAAATGTTCTTCATGCAACATTAATTGAAAACTTCTTCTTGAAGAAACATTTTAATTGTCAAGATTTTATGAGGCGTATGGACTATGTGTTCTTCATGCAACATTAATTTAAAACTTCTTCTTGAAGAAACATTTTGATTGTCAAGATTTTATAAGGCGAATGGACTATGCTCAGGTGTTAGATTTTGCTTTCAGAGAATGTATTGACATAAATCAATTTTGACACACTCTTCAAGAGACCTTATGATATTGTTGTTACTTATAAGATCCCCTTCACTGGTCTAATAAGAGAACATTCTTTGTAAAACGTAATATAAACATATACAAGTTAAAATTGTACTATGAAATACTAAGGACAATATTTTATCATCTATATGTTAGCTTATTAAACAAATATAAGAGTACAATATGTTATTACATCTATTAACACTAGACTTAACACATGTATTGTCGAGATATGATATTTAAAGACATTATCATGTTTTAATATTTGTTGTAAAACACATAATCAGAGTTACTCAAGATAAAGTTAGGTATGGTGATATTTTGTCTATTAGGTTAGTTACATGAAACATAAATAAAGTTCCTTAATTTAAAGAAAAGGTTCTTACGGGACCGAAAGTTGTAATCCACAAATCACTTGAGGGCTTCGGACGATTGATCTTGGACTGATCTTCTCTTGCTTCCAAGGGAATCCGGGGGCATAATCCACAAATCCACAAATAATTTAATGCGTAATCAATGCATGGAACAGTGTGCTATTTATACCTTTTTACCTGTGGGTCCTACTTGGGATGGGCCTTTGGGCCCAATATTCCCTTTCTGGCTATTCTTGGATCCAGTGCTGAGGGGAGAAATTACCAAGAGGTTCTTCAGGGTTGGCGGTATTCGGTACTCGGTCATGAGGGTCTCTATGGGTGGATGCTCTCATCTTGTTGGTCGGAATGGCTACGCCATGGATCTGGACTGCTTTGGGGAGGGATACCTTAGTGCGGGGTAGGCGACTAACAGGAGGGTCGCTAAAGGCCGCGTACTTCAGGGGGTTGTCTGTTGTAACGTATGCGGCCACAAGTCTTGCTGAGGGCCGCGTTCTTTAGGGAGAGCGTTCAGTATGATGTATGCGGCTAATGAGACCATTGTCGAGTAAGCGGCTCTAAGGCTTTGCTGGAGGCCGTATACTGGGGGGTGGGATCCTTCAGAGTGGGAGGTAACGTGGACGGCCATTAGGCTTGCTGGATGGCATATGAACCAGGGGAGACTCTGTTAAGGTAGGCGGTCAGTGGGTGTGTCTGGTGCCGTGTACCTAGGTATGGTTGGGATAGAAAATAAATGTACAAAGTAATCACACATGTATATAATTTTTGAAAAAGGACAAATTGAAGGTAGAAACTCTGTATATATCATTTTCTTTCCTTAATTTCCTTCTAAGTGCTTAGAATGATATGTAAAATAGTTAAAATTATTATTTACACTTAAAAGTGACAAGTGAACTATCACATAATTAACCATTCACAAAGCTATATTTATCCCACACTACTAATACAACATATAATATAATACAAAGACAAAATTTTACTCTCATATTTTATCAATAATAATATTATCATATATAAAAGTATTTTGTATTTAAATATCAACACTAGGTTTTAACTTACCGATTTAAATCAAATTATAATGGTTATAATTGATAAAATAAATTCTAAATAGACTTAAAGTAACACTATTATTTGATAATTATAAAACTTTTTTTAATCTGATCACATTCTCTTTCTCGCCTTGTCGCTATGTCACTCTGTACGACTTTCTTCTTCCCAATTCCCCTGAACCGCTGCCACAGTGCGATCGATCCATGTTGAATCTCTGATTCAATCCCAAACCCTAACCCTATCAATTTGCATTGCCCTCCTTCTCCCACCCCTCAATGGCCAATGTCTCCGTCGCCGCGGAATGGCAGCTCCTCTACAACCGCTACTACCGCAAGCCCGAGCTCTACCCTATGCCGTGGAAGCACGTCGACCTCGCCCGCACCAAGGTTGCCGTTGCGCCCTTCGGCGGCCCGATCGCCGTCATCCGCGACGACTCCAAGATCGTCCAGCTCCATGCCGAGTCCGCCCTCCGCAAGCTCCGCCTCTTCTCTTCCTCGGGCCGCCCCCTCGCCGACGCCGTCTGGCGCCACTCCGGAGGCCGCCTCATTGGAATGTCCTGGACGGACGACCAGACGCTCCTCTGCGTCGTCCAGGACGGTACTGTCTACCGCTATGACGTCCACGCGAACTTGATTGAACCTAACCTGTCTCTAGGAAAAGAGTGCTTCGAGGACAACGTTGCGGATTGCGCGTTTTGGGGGAACGGCTTGGTTTGCATCACTGAGGCGAACCAACTTTTCTGCATCGCGGATTTCAAGAACCCAAGGGCGGTGAAGCTCGCGGATCCCCTGATCGATGAGATGCCTCATTGTATGGCGGTGATTGAGCCGCAGTACACGGTTTCGGGGAATGTTGAGGTTTTGCTTGGCGTGGATGATGCTGTGGTGCTTGCTGTGGAGGAGGATGGCGTGCAGAGGCTCGGGGAGGGAGTTCTACGTGGACCGCTGCAGAAGATGGTGGTTTCACGCGACGGCAAGTGGCTCGCGTCGTTTACGCATGACGGGAGGCTTTTAGTGACTACTTCGGACTTGACTGGCGTTATCATTGAGAGGGAGTGCGAGGTGGGTTTTGGAATCATGCTTTGGATAAATTGAAATTGATATTGTTGTGTCTGTTGTTAGGATAATTGCGTTTGTTGTTTTGGGTTGTTCTAAGTGTAGGATTGTTTGTGGTGTTGAAGTTGAAATGAGTGTTAGAGAAATGTTAGTAACCCATACTCTTCCTCATGACTTTTGTACTGTTTAACAATGCTTAACGAAAAGAAAGAAGTGTAAGAACAAGTGTGTTTGCTAACCTTCTTCAAGCATGCTACGTTTGATGGGTTTTGGGAGGTTTTCATGTAGTTTGTGGAACATGATCATGGTTTTAAAAAACAATCCATGACATGAGTTTGCCCGTACTGTCAAGGATTTTTTTAGTCTCTGTCTCCATGACTGCATGGCACAGTTGTCTGCAACTTTTTCGTTATGCCAAGAATCGTGATGAAACTGCATTGGTGAGTGGTGACCACAATGTGTTTTGGATGAATGTAGCCAAACGTTGGGGTAAGGTCAAGTCATTACTTGATTGTTATCTTCGAATGGTCTTGATTTATTTAAGTATATCATGTTCCATGTTATGCTAATGGGGGTGTATCTAAATCTTTAATGAGGCGTTTTGTTTATTATCTTTATATTGTTATGGATGTGTGTTTGTGTGTATATATGTCTACATACATACAGACATTGACACACTATTTGTAGATTCTACTTGTGTCTCTATATTCAAATTCTTGTGTTTGTATATATGCAAATTGTTGTGTTTGTATATATGCAGATTGTTGTGCTTGTATGTATTAAAATTGTTGTGTTTGTGTATGTTCAATAATGCTTAAGAATTTGTTGTTTGTATGTGTGTAGTGGAAGTTTGAATTTTGAGTTGTGTCATCAATTTAATTTGTTAATTTGTAAATTATATTGCAAACCAATGTTATTTTGTAAATTGTATTTTATTGCCAGTGACATGTCCTGTTTAAAACAAAAATGGATGTATCTAATACTTAGCGATGTGTATATAGTTTTCCTCTTGTGAATTTTCTACTCCATTTGCTATGTGTGTGTGTGTTTGTGTATGTATAGACCATTTTATCCTGTTATTCTCATTAGGTTTGGATTGGTACTTTCCATGGCACCCTTAACACTAATTGCTTGTGTGCATGCAGTCAGCCCTTCCTCCAGAACAGATTGCTTGGTGTGGAATGGATGCTGTGCTGTTGTATTGGGATGATATGCTTTTAATGATGGGTCCTGATGGAGAGCCAGTTCACTACCTTTATGATGAACCAATAATTCTTATACCCGAGTGTGATGGAGTGAGGATATTGTCCAACACTAGTATGGAATTTCTACAGCGGGTGCCTGATTCCACTGTTTCAATATTCACAATTGGAAGTACATCACCTGCTGCTTTATTATATGATGCCCTGGATCATTTTGATAGGCGAAGTGCCAAGGTAGAGAAGTTATTTCTACAATTATTTTAGTGTTGCTAGACTGATCATCATTCTAGATCTCTATAGCTTTTTATTCTATGTAGAATATATGTTAAAGTGTCAATCTTCTGATGCACCGATATACAATTTTTTGCATCCTATACCGATACAGGAAAGATATGTTTCCTATCTGTATCCATTATCCTTTTATTTCAAAAAAAAAAAAATTAAAATATCTGATATGGTTTGGGTACATGTTTTCTGAAAGTATAAGATTTGTGGATAGGTTATAGGATTTGTCTTGACATAATGGTGGTGCTGCATCATTAGATTCGGAGCTGTTCAACATCCCCCTTTTTGTCCTTGTATACGAAGTTAGATTAGTGTTGTGAAAATATCTTGGTCATTGACCTGGTCAAGGTACTAGGCTAATGTGTCAATGGTTGGACTATTGGTCACTAATTTTACCCGATTTACATAAAAAAAATAAAAATTATATTATATATATGTTAGAATAATTGTTAAATTTATGTATGTTAGAGTAATTATTAAGTCTAAAGTAGGGAGTAGTGTGTTGGGAACTACTTCCAGCTGTACCTGAGTCTAGTGCACTGTATGAGTTGTACCTAGGAATCTAGGGTAGTCTTTTGATCTTTCATCTTCTGTTGTATCAGTTTCTATCATTATAAATTGAAGATCACAAGAGGGATCTCTTAAGCCCTCCAATTTTATATTTCTGTGTTTAATCTCAACAATATACTTAACATAATTTGACAAATCCAACATAAATTTAATTTTTCTAATAATAAAGTATCAGGACATGAAATAACAAATAAAGGTCAACACAATGCAATTCCATAGTTGAATTTCAAAACATCATCATAAGAAAGTAACTAATATCCAAAATAAGTTCTCAATAACAATACAAATCCATAAACAAAAAGTGAGAAACACAACTTCATAAACAAGTATGAAAGAGCTGTCAGTGTGTATGTGTGTGTGTGCATATTAAAAGATTAAAAAATGAGAAAACATGAAATCTGACCAGGTCACTGACTTTTCCATTGACTCAATTCGTCAGACCAGGTTGACTTGGGGTCACATTGGATTAAGTACAGTTTTGGTCTTAACATCAACCTGAACTAATCTACCCATTGCATCGTGTTGGAGCCCAACAAGTTTATGAGCTGAAAGAGCCATTGGTCCATGAGGGCATGTGACACCTAAGGTATGGAAGGTTTATGTGCGCAAAAGAAAGAAGGGAAATCCTGAAGCTGAGGTGGCATGAGTAAGTGGAGAGGTTGTTACATAACAGTAGCGGAGAGGTGGTTAGAGGGGAGAGAGTATTTTCTGTTATTTAGTCTGATGAGGCAAAAGGGGAGAGGGTGATTATGTGATTTTCGGATTTTCTGTTCTAGGAGCTATGCTATGGGCAATTGGAGGTTTCTTTTTTATTGCAAATAACATACAATTCACAATGCCTTCAGTTTCTTTGTTCTCTTTTATCACTATATTGTTTAGTTTGTAACACATTGGATGGGTCGGTTTGGGTTTCACAACCATGAGTCGATGATGATTTTCCATGTTTTTTTTTAAACTTTACAAAACGTGTTTACCATTTTGCCTTTATATTCCTACAGCAAGGTCACTGCCAAAACTTGTAGTTTCCAGCGTCAAGTTAATATTTTATTAAAGTTAATAAATTTTATTGTATTACTCTATGAGCTATTACTGTGTATTAAAAAATTCAGAGAGAAGAGGGAGAGGTTTTAGAATTTATGAAGATGAATTTTGTAATTGCTGAAGAGCAACAGAGTACTACAAGTATGTAAGGATATCTAACTGATCTGAAACAAAAATAACAGAATATGAAAGACACTGAACGGCCTATAGCAAACATCTGCCTACCTGTGACAGACCCAATTGACCTAGAGTTAGTTAGAAAGTTGAAAGACAACAGTATTGTTTACCTATGCTACTCCTGTACAGAAAAAGAAACAAAAAGAAGCATTTCTGCTGAGCAACAGTACACTCCCCTGCATGCTCAAGGGGTTTGAAGAGAAGGAACTACCTTGACCTTGGATTGAAGAGCAGTAAAGTCAGTGGGAGAGCGAGTTTTGGTCAGAGCATGCATATTGATCAGTGGCAGGAACATGACCAACTTGTATTTCTTTACTGAGAGCCTCCTTACAAACAACAATAGATCTAATTCCATGTGTTTTTTACGTGGGTGGAGAATAAGATTATGAGAGAGAGCCAGTGTTAAAACTGTCAAAGAATAAGTGGAGATGAATGAGGAACCTTCAGTGCGGAAAGTAAAGTCTGATTCATATGACATCAGCCGTTGCAAGAGCCAGACTTTGTGCTGGAACGTGCAACAATTGCTTGCTTTCTGGACCACCAAGAAACAAAATTAGGACCAAGATAAATTGGGGCACCAGATGTAGACCTTCTGTCTTCAGGTTTTGGGCCCAGTCTGCTTCACAATAAGCTTGCAGAGTTAAAGAAGCTCAAGACTTTGCAGGTTGAAGATGAAGGTCCGAAGACACAGACAGTACCTTTGAGATACCTTAAAATTTGTTTAATTGCTGTCCAGTGTTTTTCTAAACCATTTGACATGAACTGGCAAACTTTATTCACAGAAAAGCTAATTTCTAGTTGAGTTATAGAAGCAAATTGTTACAAATGAGTGGTAAAGAGAAGCATCAAGAACAAGATCAGAACGTTGTTTAAGTCAACTTGCAGCCACCAATCATGGGTGAAGAAATAGTATCAGCTTGTTCCATGGTTGTTTGAAGAAGAAGATCATGAATGTATTTGCTTTGTGTGAGAACCCAAGAGCATCTTTTTGTGATATTACCTTCAATACCAAGAAAATAGTCTAGATCACCAAGAACTTTGAGTGATAAAATTGAGTTGAGCTGAGTAATGAAATTATGTCATAGAAAAATCTATGCTAGTTATAATGTTGTCATCTACATAAACCAAAATGTAAACCACAACTTCTTGAAGAGAATACACCGAGTGAAGGATCATATTTGCTATCTTTGAACAGCAGACTAAAAAGGGTAGATTTTAATATATCAAGCCAGGCCTGAGGGTTAATTCTGCATGCAAGAGATTTATCAGGGTTCTCAAAACCAGGAGGTTAAGAAATATATAACTCTCCATCAAGAAAACCATTGTTGACATCTAGCTGTTTTATAACCCACTTATGTGTGTGAGAGCAAGATTTAGAATAATCTGTAGAAAAAGTCATTGTAATCCAAACCATGTTGATGAAATCTTTGAGCCACATTTCTGCTTTATATTTTATTAACAGAGCCATCTGGATTATATTTTATTCTAAAATTCTACTTACAGCTAATGGTACCGCGATTAGAACGTAGAGAAGTAAGAGTCCAAGTATTGTTTATAGTAAAGCATCATATTCTTCTTTCATAGCAGTATGCAAGGTGGACTAGGCTGTTTTGCAGTTTTAATTTCAAGGGGAGTTAGAAGGAGACTAGGCTGGACATGAGGCTTGACAATACAGATTTTGCTCTAGTTTGCATAGAATGAATATCAGATGGATGTGAGGGAGCTGGGAGATTAGGGACAGACTTATGAGACTAATGAGTTTGATGTTTAATGTGGCGCTTAAGGAAGGTGTGGATGTAGGAGCAGGGGAAGTGGTGGGTGCAGGAGAATATGACAGTGAGAGGAACAGAAACACAAGTAGTGGAATTAGAAGAACTTTTGAAGACCAACTCAGCGCATGGAAACCGTGACTAATAAAAAAAACATCTTTGAATACATAAATACGACCATCATTAGTGGGACACTTGTTGCCTTAGTGAGAGGTGAAAACGCCAAGAAAAACACGCAATTGTGAGCAGAATTGAAGTTTATGACTATTTTAAAGTCTAAGATGCAGAAAACAAGAACACCAAAAAAATGTGAGCAAATGATAATCTGCGAATGGACCAAAGAATTTTTGGTAAGTTATTTGAGAATTTATGTGAAGATGGATTTTGTAATTGCTGAAAAGTAACTGCGTAAAACAAGCATATAAAGCTATCTGACTAACTGATCTGAAACAGATATAACATAATACAAGAGAACTCTGAACTGCCTTCAACAAAATCTAAACTACCTGTGGCAAACCTAACTGGCATGGAGTTAGTTAGAATATTAAAGACAACTTTACAATGTGCCTAAACTAAGTGTCTTTGTTGAGTAACAATACTCGAATACTGTGTAAAACATATTTCATTGTTATATTATTTACTTTAATATGTATATTTTCGTATTTTCATTTTAATATATTATGTATTGCAGGTTATCAAACTCGCGAGTTAACTCGCTAACTTGAACGAGTTTACGTTCCTAGTCATGGCTTCCGAGTTAACTCGGAAGCAAACTCGTTTTTCGAGTGAACTCGGTAGAATCGGATGTAGACTCAGTTCACTCGGTCAAACTCGCGAGTTTGAAACGATTTAGCGAGTTAAATAAGAAAAAACATTCAAACTAAAAACAGTATTTTGGAACACATTTGTGGAAAAAACTCTTTGGGATTAGGGTTTGAGTGTTTTTTGATTCAGCCCCTTCTTCATTCTTTCTTCTAAAGCACTCTCCATTATGCATTTGTTGGACCCTTTCTTGTCGTGGTGCTCGCCGTTGCAGTTGCTTGCCGTCGCTCAATCTTCGCATGTGGGAGCTTGCCTTCGTGAGTGCTCGCGACCATGGCTAGTCATGTCTGTGACCTTCCTGTTGCACTTGCCGCTCATAAGTTGGCTGCGTTAGTAAGTAGTCATGGAAGATAAAGTTTGTAGGGTTTCTGCTGGCTTTTGGACCTTAAAATCATTGGGCTCAAATGTTTGCATACGAAAGTTAAGAGACATTTTTGAATTATATTAAATATTAAATATGATATGAATAATTAATTAAATTTATTATAAAAATAGTTAAAATAATAGAAAAAGTATTTAAAAATACAATATGACTAACTAATAATAATATTAATAATATTTCAATATAAAAATTTATTTATAATATCATATAAGAGTATGTTATTATATTATTTATAAATATTTTAATATTTTTTTATTTAAAGTAAACTCTTACGAGTTTACGATTCGAGTCCACGATTCGAGTTTACCGGACTCTCACAAGTTTAGGTAAACTCTTGAGTTTGACAACCTTGATGTATTGCATATTCGTATCATATATTTTTATTATATAGTAGAAAACATAAAAAAAGTTTAATTGATCAATAATGACAGTTGTACACTTACAAAAATTAATCTTGTAAAAAGTATGTTATTCTATAATTCACACACAAATATATATTCTTCATTTGAATTTTCTGAATGTGCATCTTAAATTCAGTGTACCCTATCTCTGCAAGAATTGACCTATTGCCTTATCTGATAGTATCTTAAATAACTGAATTCAATCACTGCCATTTATTAAATTCAGATATTTAGTCAGTGCTAAGTGCCAGCTAATGAGAATTAGTTTTAATATTTTTGGTTTTTGTTTGTAAAATATTATGAAGAATTTGAAAAGGGAGTTAATTTTGAAGCTTGAGAAATGAATCTGACTGGTTTTTCTTCTTTTAATAGGATTGCTCTGCTTGTCTGTTGTAGTTAGGAGCTACTAGATTTGCTTTGAGCCATAGATTGGTAGGCTAATTCTTACCAAGAATCTATCTGTGTTAACTGTTTGGTGTAGCCTTTTATTTAAATTTTAGATTCACTGCTTTCTTCTCTGTTGAGCACTCTGATGCTGTTTTATTTGTGGAAAGTCTGTAATTGCTAACTGATTTTTATTTTATTTTAGTTTTGTTTAGTAAACAACTAAATTGAATGCTCAAATATGTCTTGTTGTTAATATTTTAGGCTTTTACAGCTTCCTACCCTAACCCAGTATAAGAGTTGAACATGTCGAGCATTGCTTTTTATTGACAACAAAATATACACTTATTTTACTACATTTTGAAGGAAGAGAAGAATGCCCACTTTTTCCAGTAATGGAAAAGGTGGTAAACTTGGCTAGCTGAATCTGGTTCATTTATTTATTTTTTATAATTTAATACAACAAAAGGAAACTGGTGGATCAAATAAATAAGAATTTTGTGAATGATTTATGACTTGCTTTTGGTATTAAAATCAATAAGAAAGGCCTTACTATATTTGGATCTTAGTTGATATGTGAGGTCTTCATTTGGATTTTAATTATAACATCATCAAACTGTTCATTCTTATAAATGAGATTCTGATTTTATTGTCATTCCCCAGGCTGATGAAAATTTGAGATTGATAAGATCGTCTCTTCCTGAGGCAGTTGAAGCTTGCGTTGATGCTGCAGGTCATGAATTTGACGTTTCACGCCAGCGAACTCTCTTAAGGGCAGCGAGTTATGGGCAGGCCTTTTGTAGGTGAGTTTGATCTGGATATACTGGTGATATTTATTTAAGGGTTAAATATGTTTTTGGTCCTTCAAGTTTCAGCGAAATTTGGAATTAGTCCCTCATCAAAACTTTGACCAATTTAGTCCTTCATCTTTCAAAATGCGTGAATTTAGTCCTTTTAACCAAATTTTGTTAAGTTTATCTAACGTTTCAAACGCATTTCATGATAGTATTTAAATTATTTAAACTGTTTGACACATTTTTGCTTCAATGTTAACTTAAATACTATCATGAAATGCGCTTGAAACATCATATAAACTTAACAAAATTTGGTTAAAAGGACTAAATTCACACATTTTGAAAGATGAAGGACTAAATTGGTATAAAGTTTTGATGAGGGACTAATTCCAAAATTCACTGAAACTTGAGGGACCAAAAACATATTTAACCCTTTATTTAAAAATGTTTTGTTGTGGATAGTGAATGTCTCAAGACTAAAGAGGGACACACATTTTCTGATATTTGCTCTCGGTAATGATATCCAGTTGACTTTGGCAGCAATTTTCAACGTGATCGTATCCAAGAGATGTGTAAAATTCTGCGGGTCTTGAATGCAGTGCGCAGCCCTGAGATTGGCATTCCTCTTAGTATTCAGCAATACAAGGTTTTTAAGGCTTACTTGTCTATCTCAGTGCTGAAATTGCCTGTATTGACACTGTACTGAATTAGCTTATTGCCATCAGTTGCTTACACCATCTGTTCTGATCGGTCGCCTGATTAATGCTCACCAACATCTGCTTGCACTGAAAATATCAGAATATCTTGGAATGAATCAAGTAAGTTTGTGTGTATTGTACGAATTACTGTATAGTTTGGCATTTTGTTTGTTGGCTGTGCAGCCATTGCTTTTCCTTTTGATCCATCCAATAGCTCCTTACATCCCTCCATTCTCTTCACATTTACATTCCCTTCTGTGCTGCCAAGTGTCCAGTCTGTCAGTGCCACCTTTCTCTTTCATAACAACCTCCTCTACTACACTTTCCAAATTGTTCTCTATTCTATCGATGTGGACCGTCCTTTCTACATTATATGCAATTGGATGGAGGATGAGGTCCATTACCTTGGGTGGAGGGATGCATCTGAAGACACAGGCCCCGATTTCCCTATAATTGAACCTGAACCTAACTAATGAACATGAACACTGAACTGACCTAAATTAATTACCATTAGACATTTCAATAACTCCATGACACTATTAATCACTCGTGAGGCATATTTTTAACCATTACTGCCACTACTATGGATAATTGTATTCAATCACATTCATTTACTCTTAACCACTTGTCACAAAATTAACTACTACATTTCTTCAATAACCTCATGATGCAATTAACCTCTTATGAGACATATTTAACTGTTAGTGCCACAAGCACAAATTGACTTATATATAATCACATTTTTTCCCCTAAACCTTTGTGAGAAAAAGTTAAACATATTTATATTTGTCCAAAGCATATAAAATAACCATGCTGTCATTTTCAACGACATGTTATGGGTGGACGCTGGGAGGAACATTCTCAGCAGTATGATAGTCACTACTCTACTTTACATGCGTGTGTTTAGTATAGGAGTACAACTGAACTTGTGTGAAAATAATAATGGGATCTAACAACTGCAGCAACTAAATAGATTGCTTTATTCTATTCCTCTCCCCCTCTTGCCATTAATATCATCAGCACATTAGCAGTCTTCTTTAAGCATATATGTATTTTTTGATCTTCCTTTAAGTATACACGTGAGTTTGATATTTTGGCGACTGCTTTTGTGTAGGAGGTGGTGATAATGCACTGGGCATGTTCAAAGATAACTGCTTCATTGGCAATTCCTGATGCAGCTCTTTTGGAGATTCTGCTGGATAAGGTTATCCTCCCCCAACTTCAAACACTGTTCATTCTATTTATTTTTTTGCAATAAGGCTTGAAATTTCTTTTTTTTTACTCAGTTAAAACTGTGCAAAGGCATATCCTATGCAGCTGTTGCGGCTCATGCAGACAAAAGCGGCAGACGAAAGTTAGCTGCCTTACTTGTTGAACACGAGCCTCGATCGTCAAAACAGGTGCTATTCTGATTCTCTTGTATTTATAGATACATGTTGAAATTATTGGCTTTTAATTCACACCTCACCTCCCATGCATCTTTCTACCCATTTTGTTGGCTTGTATCTCCTGTCTACCATGTTTTATCCAAGTCTATTTTATTATTGTACTCATTAATTCTTATGTTCAGGTTCCTCTCCTGTTAAGCATTGGAGAAGAAGATATAGCCTTGATGAAGGCGACTGAATGTGGGGATACAGATCTTGTTTATCTTGTACTTTTTCATATTTGGCAAAAGGTATTGGTTCACGAATTCTTAATATTTTATGTTGTCTATTGTGTGATGAGTATGAAGTAACATGAGTTTATTTCCATTGCCCGATTCTCCTATACATGATGCAGAGGCAGCCATTGGAGTTCTTTGGCACTATACAGGCCCGACATTTAGCACGTGACTTATTTGTAACTTATGCACGGTATGTGACCTTGAACCATATTCCAGAAGGCAAGACAGTGTGGATCCTCCAGGTTATATAATATTAAGGTCATAGCTAATTCCTAACCAAATAAAGAAATAAGAAGCTTACAATTTTTTTTTAATGTAATGGAAAACTACATGTTATTGCATTATGATAACAAGCCAAGCGTAACTCATTCCAAAAGCCTGATATAATATTAGAAATAGGCTTAGCAAACTTTGAAAAACTTGCTCAAGGGAGAGGGATTGCCCAAGTTTTATAAGGAATAATCTTATGAAATTTCTAGCCAATGTGGAACATAGTAATTGAATACTACATTTTAAGTTGAATTCGACCAACAGACTCTTGGAAATTCTGTTAACTGTTAATGATGACAATCTTGTCACATTGTTTATTTACAGTGTAACCTGTGTACTTGCTGTCCAAGTTTGCCTACATGTTACACGAAAAATTCTCAAAATGTTTTGCGGTAGTTAGGAATCCAGTCGCTAGCCAGTTAGAATTGGAGTTAAATAGGAAGATGTATTGATGCTAAAATATTCTCAAAATGAGTTGGATTTGTCGACTCAGTTGAGAAGGAGTAACTGCTGTGAAGGAGCATCCTCCTTTTCTTATTAATATTAATCAACAACGTATAAATATTTCTCTATTGTAATTCTCTAATTTCCTGATCTTTAATCTCTTCTTGCTACGACTATCCTTGTTAACTGCTGTGAAGAAGCATCCTTCTTTTATTATTAATATTGATCAACAAAAGATACATATTTCTCTATTGTAATTCTACAATTTCCTAATTTTTAATCTCTTGCTACTATCCTAGTTTTTACGCACTCAGTCGCCTAAAACATATCACCATTCATTAATAACTACGTCTTAAAAGGGTATAGTTGGGAGGTACACATTTAGTAAAGAAGAAAGGCAGAGAAGGGGGAAAAGCAGTGCTTAAAATAGAAGATGAACAGCATTTGCTATATCATTGTTCGTGTTTTTTGTTTTGGCATACTTGTTTTCATGTGTTCTTATTTGAATTATTAATGTTAAAAGGGGATGCCATCCTGGAATAATGACCACATCTCAATTTCAGGTTCTATAAAGATGAATTTTTGAAGGACTTTTTCTTATCAACTGGGCAGCTTCAAGTATGTTTTCATTCTTTGCAATGATTTGCATGTGTAGTTTCTAATTTTGAATCTGTACATGAGAGAGAACATCTGGTATTTGTCATGTGTAGTTTAGGAGTGTAGTTTTGAAGGGAAAGAGGAGGGAGAAGACAACTTTTTTATTTTTAAATTAAGAATTATATAATGTTATAAAAGTAAATAAAAGATGAGGATATTAGGTTTAAGGTAAAATTCTTTTATTATATTGCAAAACATAATATCAAAATGGAGAAGGTTTATTAGAAATTATGTTTTAATCCTTTCCTGTTCCCCCTATAGCTTCACACCCTAATATATACCATGAACAACATATGGGTGATATGGTTATTGCGATTTCTGTCTGACTTTTTGTGTGGAATTGACTATTTGTCTATCAACATATACTGGCTACCCAGCACTTAATTATTTTCTTTTTCCTTTTCTCTCCAAATATGCCTTTTATATTGAGCGTGCCATTGATTCTGCCTTGCAATTTTTGCATGATTTAGTAATTGTATCAGTCTGAAACTTTATAATCATACTTGATATGCCTGTAATTTTGGATTTGATTAAGTCTGCCATATCATATCCTTGTATGCTCAACATGCTTTTCATTTGAATTCTGGGATTTAGTCTAAAGTCAATCTATGTAGGATGTGGCATTTCTTTTGTGGAAAGAATCATGGGAACTCGGGAAAAATCCGATGGCAAGCAAAGGATCTCCACTTCATGGTCCTCGAATAAAACTTATTGAGAAGGCACAAAGTCTTTTTGCTGAAACCAAGGAGCATATCTTCGAATCTAAGGCAGCTGAGGAGCATGCAAAACTGTTAAGGTGTGACTATTTTTTTCAAATCACTAGGACTATAAAATAATCTAGCATTTTATTTGTTAGGCTTGTTGTGATAGTAAATGAATATATATGAACACACACACACACACACACACACACACAAACAAAGAGGCTGTTCCCATATTTTTTCCTGTTCCCATATTTCTGGAAAAAAAGTTTAGACTCCGGTATAGGTTGAGTAAATATTCATTTCATGCGATCAAGACGAATATTATAACACTGTTGCTACTGCAGAATTCAGCATGAACTTGAAGTTACTACAAAGCAGGCCATATTTGTGGATTCTAGTATAAATGATACAATCCGTACTTGTATTGTCTTGGGAAATCATCGAGCTGCAATGAAAGTTAAAACAGAATTTAAGGTTGGTAAATTACATTAATTAGTGCCTATTTACATTAATAATTTGTTGGCACAAAATCCAAAAATATTAAAATAGGAACTCTTGTAATACGCCTTCTATCTCTGTAAATTAGTTCTTGAGTCACAATTTTCGTTGCTCTCTTCAGGTGTCTGAGAAGAGGTGGTATTGGCTTAAGGTTTTTGCTTTGGCTACAATCAAGGATTGGGTTGCCCTAGAAAAATTTTCAAAGGAGAAGAAACCTCCAATTGGTAAGTTTTTCGACTCATTTTGATTTTATAATTTGTAGGGAATTGGTAAGTTTAGACTGCAATTCTGCAATGAATGGGTGAGATACAGATGTTTATCATTACTACGAAGAGTTCAGCATTATACTTTACAGGTTTGGATGTTAATGAAATGTTAGAATGGTGCAAATCAATCTTATTGACTCCTTGTTTTATATTTCAGTGCAAAGGAAATGAACTTTTTCTTTATTTCAGCTATGCTGGCTACTAGTGCTAACACATCACTACTCTAACATTCAATGTTATGGTATCGATAGGTTTCAGGCCATTTGTGGAGGCATGCATTGAAGCAGACGAAAAGGCAGAAGCCATTAAATATATCCCAAAACTTGCAGACCCTCGTGAAAGAGCTGAGGTATTTTGTGCTTGTCTCAATCGACATAACTTTTTATTTTTCAGCTTAACAAATAATAATAATTCCAAAAATTGCAGACCCTCGTGAAAGAACTGTTAAAATTTAATTTTATAGATTATTGTTTTTTATTTAGACTTATGAAATTAAACTTTTTTTTTTTATTAAACTTTCTTCTGCACTTTTATTTTGATTATACTATAGATTGAATTTTTATTTGAATTTATTTGTAAAATGTTTCTCATATTAGTTATTTTTTAAAATCATATTCTTAACTTATGAATACTTTAGTATTAGTTTGTGGAAAAACTTATTTCACCTTTTTCTTATTTTCATATTCTAGAAGTGTTTATAGAAAAAATCACCCATAAAAGGAGGTTTCCCCTTTTAGTTTAATTGTTGTGATAACTTTTGTTTATCTTGGACAGTCATACGCTCGAATTGGTATGGCGAAGGAAGCTGCGGATGCTGCATCACAGGCTAAAGATGGTGAATTACTTGGTCGGCTGAAATTGACTTTTGCACAAAATGCTGCAGCTTCATCAATATTTGATACTCTTCGAGATCGTTTGTCTTTCCAAGGTGCTTAACTTTTTCAGACCTTCCTTCTTTATTCTATTCTGTTCCTCGCTTATTCTTGTCCTTTTCGAATATTTATTGTGTATATTGTGAAAAAAATATAGTGTATCTTATATGCTAATGTGAGAGGTAAATGTGCTCAGATGTTTGTCTTTAGTTTTTTTTCTTTTCTTTTTTTCGTGTCTTGTAGTTTGCTTGGTTTATCTTCTATTATTCCTGTATAATAAATAGTACAATTTGCGATTGAGTAGTGACCACAGCTGAGTTTGTGATTTGTACTAACCATTGCCAGATTCTTTTTTAATTTATTTTGTTGGTGTGACTGTTGACACAATTGGTAGTTCTCCAAAACTCATCATGTAAATATTTACTAGTAGTAATCGGAAACTGTTTTACCCCTCTCAAATGGTGTTTTTTGAATAAATGCATTTAAATTTCTTATGTTTTAAATAGGATACAATAATTTGTTTTTTACTATTTAAGGATGAATAAATAAATATATCTTTTAAATTAAAGTTTTATTATAAGATAAGAAACTTAGAATTGGAAATGAGTATGCAAAATTTTGATTTTCTTAAATTTGAAATTCTATAATTTATAGCGATAATAAAGAAATTCTTATATATTTTGCTTTATTATTTTCTCTGCTTTTTTATATTTTTTAAATAATTTATCCATTTAATTTTAACTGAAAACTAAATGAAAAGTAATGGTGTCATCCCAACAATCCATGTTATACCAAATAAATTTAAAAAAAAAAAAATTAAATGACCGGAACATTTATGCTCTTAGAAATTTTCATATCCTCAATGGGTCTAGTATTTATATTTCATGTCATATATAAGAATTACATCACAAATGCTTGAAAACTTGACTACTTTTTGTTTAAGTAAAAAATTATATTAATTATTGTTCTTATTTTTGTTGGGTATGAAATTTAAGGTCTATTCTTATCCTCGTGCATGTGCCCACCCACTCTTGTATTTTTCTTAACATTAATTAAAAATAATAATTCCAATAAAGAAAAAATTATAAACATTAATAAGAAAAAATATGATATTATGAAATACAAAATAATCATTACACTATTATAAAAAATAAACAAATAAAAATAATCAAATGATTTAATTTAATAAAATTGAGATTACTTTTTTATGCAAAAAAGTGTAATTGAAATTGCGTTTAAGAGAAAATTATCTTAAATATATGTGTGAAGATTTTAGATAGAAATAAACAATTGAGAGAAAAAAATGAAAAATTTTGTAGAAAAAAATATTTTTGAAATGAAATGGAACAGAATTGTGACCGAAGGGTGAAAATATTTTTTTTTTCATATTACCTAACATAAACTAATAATATTTTAATAATTTAAAATGATAATAAGATTAGATGAATAAGTACATAGTAATTTACATCCTTATATCCAATTTCAACAAATCAAATATTATTCAATCTAATTTAAAAAAAAAAAATCCATATAATCTAGGTACAAATATAAGTAATACTCATACTCAAATTACAAATTTTTGCACTAAAATTAGATGGTCGGAATGATAATGAGTTCGGATTTGATTACGTCCCGAAGTTAAAATTTATTAACATCTTTATGTTCAATATTATGAAATTTGTCTAATATTATGAAATTTGTCTCGTTTATGTTTTCGTTGAGTATACTTATACCGGATCCAAGCTCAGTATCCCAAATATTAATTTAGGATACACACATTAGTTTTTCCAATGTAAAATATCAACAAAAAAATTTATAATTATATAAATACTAAATAAGTATCAAATAGAAATTAAATAAATGTCAAATAATTATCAAAAAGTAAAATTAATTAAATATATGCTTTAAAAATAAGTTATGAATAAGAAATGTTAATATAAGTGTTGTAGATGATACCAGTGGGATATAATTTGATCAAATAACACTCATACACGTACAGTGGAAACAAGAGAGGAAGAGAGAGTTTCTGTTCAATATATTTCAATCTAAAATTGATACATTACTCTTGGTACAAGATTAGCCATTCATAGGCTTTACAAAATATTATAATATTAATTTTTTAGACAACCCACTCAAGAAGAAATTGTCACTAAATATCCTTTCAACTTATGACTCTAATTGAATGGTCCACAATTTTGTGCAATTTTGTGCAGTGGCTATAATTAGTTTTACCAATGTAACTGTCTTTATGCTTTCCAATAAAATTACATAGCTTTCTCATAAGGTTAATTAATATTTTTTATCCTGTTAAAGTTTTCAACTTGTGCAGCTTGATTTAATTAGTGACAGTAGATTATGAGTAAATTAAAGATATTTTAATATTTTAGAACCGAGATAAGTTTGAGGACAAATATTAGAATGAAGATGGAATAAATATGCAATTATCATTCTCATTCGATATCTATTTTAAAAAATAAATATTATTTATATCTACAATCATTTCTGATTAATACAAATCAATATCTACAACATAAATTGAAATCAATATCTTGAATCCATTTCAATATAAAAATACTTATAAAATCATTAAATTTTTTTAGAAAATTAGTTTACACAACATAATAGATACATTACTCAATATTTATATATTCTTAACTAATTAATTACATCATCCATTAAAAGTATAACTACAATATATAAGTAATCTCAAATATATACGTTTTACTCTTTCATTCCTAAACTTTTTTCGGTCTTTCGTTTTAAAATTTAAATTTTATTTCTTTAATTTCTCTCGCTAAACAAATGTTAATATTTTGTTCGTGGTTAATGAAATGTTAATTCAACAAAAACTGATATAAATTTAATAGTAGAAAGTACAACAGTAAAATTTAAATTTTGAGAAATCAAAATAGTAAATATTTTTTGAGAAAAACAATACTTCACTCACAACTCCTCCACTCAACGCTAATTCAACATTTTTTATTTAATTTTTATTCTTTTAGACCAATTATTCTTAGATTAAAATAATAATGAACATAAATATTTGACTCTACGAACAGTGACAAAATTTCATGCAATATTTTGGGAGTGTTAAAATTTTGGTTAAATTATTCTTTGGTTCATTTTTTTGTCTAAAAATATCATGTTGGTCCTCTAGTGTTTTTTAATTTGAATTTGCTTTCAATTTTATAAAAATTAATGCAATTTTATCTTTTTTGTTAAATTTCTTGAAGCGGAACAAGACTTTTTCATCAAAATTGATACCACGATTATGTCAATTACACGAACAAAGCAAATCATTCACAATTTCAATTTTGATGAAAAATTCTTGATTTGATTCAATAAATTTAACGAAAAAGGAAAAAATTATATAATTTTTTAAAATTCAGACCAAATTAAGATTAAAAAAAACTAGATGACCAACTTAATATTTTTGAACGAAAATGTGACACCCCATTTAAATAATAACTTTAATTTAAATGAAATGCCACACAGATAGAAATTTAGAGACAGGTCCTGAAGTATGAACGTTACTCCTTACAATATCCAAAAAAGCTAGGAGAAACTAAGGCACACCATGATGCCAGATACAACCAAGAATCTAAGAACTTAACGAAATTTAATAGAATACTAAAGAGCAAAGCGTACATGGGCCATAGCCCTAAAGAAAAGCCCAAAAGCAGAAGTCAATCCCAAGGCTAAGCAGCGGGACCATCACCTTTTGTTGACCACGGGTGTTCCTCGCATCTGCTCACATCAACAAGTTGATGATCATCGCAAAAGAGAGTACCACATAGCAGAACACACAACAATAATAGAAGGGTAAGCTAGAGCCGAAAATGGTTTTATCATGCAGTCAGATATATTTTCACAGTCAATTATACATACACCACCCAAGCATGTTATGACTTTTCAAAATAATACACTAAGACTCGACTCGACTCGACTCATCCAGATACATATAACTTGGTAGGATTCAGCGGATGCTTGCACTTGTGGTGGATACCTCTGCTCACCCCCAAGCTGCTCACCCCCGAGCTATGTGTTACAATTGTTACAATGAATCAATTTTCCCTCACCACAAGGTTAGCCCTTGATGAATTTCAGGCCTCCTGCTACTCTCACCATAGGAGTCAGTCTGCTCTAGGTGAGACTAATTGACTCCTTAAAGTGTCAGGATGCAACCTTACCTTGAATCCTTACCTAGTTATACAGATGGGGCACCACCATGGACACCCACTAACAGGGGCCATGGGATTACGTCCCGACCACTAAAGCACGACCCTGTAAAGCAAAGATTCAAAGAGATCCTAGTCCTCTACAAATATTATTAGTGTGCTCTTTTCAATCAATAAGGTAAGGGGGAGTGAGGTTAAGCTCTTATACATTAATCTTGATAAGCTCATGGGTTTTATATTAATCTTTTATTTATTTTGACTCATATATTATTCTATTTACTTTCATTTAACTTATTTTCATTTATTATCCTCTTATATTTATTTTATTTAATGTCCAATTATATACTGATCCTGTTTATTTATTTATTTTATTTAATCTCCAAATATGTATTGATCCTGTTTATTTATTTTATTTAATCTTTAGTTACGCATTGATCCTATTTATTTATTTTATTTTATTTATCTCCAGTTACGCACTGGTCCTATTTATTTATTTTATTTTATTTATCTCCAGTTACGCACTGATCCTATTTATTTATTTTATTTTATTTTTATCTCCAGTTACGCACTGGTCCTATTTATTTATTTTATTTTTTATTTATCTCCAGTTACGCACTGGTCCTATTTATTTATTTTATTTTATTTATCTCCAGTTACGCACTGGTCCTATTTATTTATTTTATTTTTTTTATCTCTAGT
>Ga0214545_1004096_pt1 | contig 27480 bp, 12 predicted proteins | sample CNSS4metaG_FD_160064 | JGI IMG/M metagenome (GOLD analysis project Ga0214545, IMG submission 160064) | Root nodule microbial communities from cowpea collected in UCLA plant growth center, Los Angeles, California, USA - CNSS4 | ecosystem: Host-associated > Plants > Roots > Nodule | place: USA... | reverse complement strand
GGCTTTTCTTGAACCGAGGCATAAAAGTTGCTTGAAATTGCAAAAATGCCACCGCGCCGTTATATGCTTCGGTTCCTTACCAACCGAGACCTATAAGGCGAGGTAAAAATGCAATTTTGCACTAGTGTCGTCTTTAACCTTCAACTCTAATAGGCTCAAATCAGCTTGACCTAGGCTGACTTGGTCGACCTTCATCCCAGGACGACTTAACTTGATTCCTAGGTCTAACTGATTGGGGTTGACCTTCAACTAAGGTCGACATAACTTGATTTTTTGGCTTGTCTTCAACTTGACCGACTCAAGTCAACTTTTAACTTGTGTTGACTTGGATTGACATTCGGTCCAAATCAACTTAGATTGACTTTCGACCTGTATTGAATTAGATCGACCTTCAATCTATACTAATTTGTCTCAACTTTCAAATTGAGTCAAGTTGGCTTATCATGAAGTGTATTTGACTCTACTTGAACTATATCAACCTTTGTTTGACCTAGGCCTAACTTGTTGATCCAACCTGAATAACCTACTTAATTTGGTCCTGACCAAATTCTCTCTATCTTAACTTAAGACTTAATATTACAAATCGAGTCATAGATTAATCTTGATCCATAGGACTTTTGTTATTATTTTATTCCTGTGAACTTTTTATTATGTAGACTTTTTGTCGTATGAACTTTTTTTACTCTACTCCACGTGGATCAAATCTAAATATGCAAACTTGACCAAGTTAACAATTTTATTATAAATAGTTGTTACAATATTTAAAAAAAAATGTATTAGAATGTGTAACAAGAGAGTGCAAGTTTTAAAGTGTTATCAAATGCATAATTACATTCAACATAAGTACTAGCCAGGAAACATGTTTACTTATAAGAAAAATAAAGAAGGTAAATGCAGAATAGTAACATACTTTCCCAAAAATAGAAAATCCACGTACTAAGATTAAAACATGATCAGATAAAATATATTTTAAATTGCAACTAAAATACAGTATAATACGAAAAAACAAATTAGGAACTCATAACCTAAAGAAAAATAAGCAACTCCTTAAAACCATTACATATTATTAAAGATAAAGTTTAATTTCAAATAAAAATATAATAAACTAAGCAAAAATAAGAAATGTAAAAATGATGAAATCAGATCTACAAAACCTTATAAGTGATGCATTTATTTTTACATGGTATAAAAAAAATATCTTTTCTTAACAAATTGTTAATTATTTATTGTATTCTTAATCTTAACAAATTGGTAACTATTTATTGTATTCTTAATCTTTCAAACAGATTAAACATAAAAGGAAAGCCCATTAATAAGTCAAATGAGATTGACCGATCCGAACGATCTTTCAGTAGTGATAAGTGCTTGACTTACGTTTTAATCCACGGCTTCTTTATTCTGAAGTAATCTGTAATAAAACTCCAAATAATGTTTGGAATCAATGTTTTGTCCTTTTTATTATGATGTTTTGTCAGCATAACTTTTCACATATGACATTTTACGTTCACTCTATTAAAGTTTTAGAGCAATAAAATTCTCACACCGTTATGAGTTTTCATGAGATGCGAGACGAAGGTGAAGACAAGAAATAAATAAAAAAGTAAAATTTCTAACGTGATGACAGAAAAGTGAACACAGATAAAATATATGAAAATTTTAAAATTTGTATTCGAACAATTAAATTCATAATTTCATTTACATAAACAAAACACGTAAAGAAACAGTTGATTTTGTTAGAAAGTTTTAATTTCTATGAAACCGTGTGTGTTTTTGTTACCTCCCCCAACTGGCTCACGCGGAGTTTCAGCAGCAATGCACCAAACGCGTACCTTTCATTTGGCTCGCGTTTCTCGTTTTCTTACTACCTGCCACCCACAATTTGCTCTTCACTCTACCCAATCTACATCGTTCAATAGTAAAAAAAAAATACAAAATTACACTTTTATTTTCGTTTCTTAAACAAAATAAACTATAAAACTTTCATTGTTCTAAAACAATACTATTCAGTTTTTCTATTTTTTAAAAAATATAATTCTTTATAAACTAATTCAACTTTCTATTTTCTTTTATATATATATATATATACCTTAAGCCCAAATCAAAGCCAACTCAACAAAGTCACTTGCATTTCATCTGTGATCCAAATCAATCAAACAAACACCAGTCAGTCAACCACCCTGTTCCTCGGATACATAGTACAAAATCGAAAATTTCGATTAACCCGTCGACTATTGCTATGCAGAGCACAAGTTCCGACAGCGTGTTCCGCTCCGGCATGGAGTTCTTCCACCGCGCGAAGGTGGTGCGGCTGCGCAGCCACCACGACAAGTACCTCCTGGCGGAGGATGACGAGGAGTCGGTGACCCAGGACCGAAACGGATCCTCCAAGAACTCCAAGTGGACGGTGGAGCTCATTCCGGAGTTCGACAACCTCTTGCGGCTCAAGAGCTGTTACGGCAAGTATCTAACGGCGTCGAACCAGCCGTTGCTGCTGGGTGTGACGGGGCGCAAGGTGGTGCAGAGCATGCCGCGGCGGCTGGACTCCTCCGTGGAGTGGGAGCCTGTGAGGGAGGGCGCGCAGGTGAAGCTGAAGACCCGTTATGGGAACTTTCTGAGGGCCAATGGGGGCCTCCCACCTTGGAGGAACTCTGTGACGCATGATATCCCTCATAGGACCGCCACACAGGATTGGATCTTGTGGGATGTTGATGTGTTGGAGATCCACGTCGTGTCTCCTGCTCCTCCTCCTATTCCTCACTCCGATTCCCTCGATTTTGATTCCTCTACTCCCTCTGCTATTTCCATCAAATCCACTACTTTCTCCAGACAAGAGGTATGTCTCTATGTTTATGCCTTTTTCTTTCACACTTTTCTTAATTGATTGTTCAATGTTAATTATTGCCTGGAGTCAACTGGAATATAGTGTTTTTTTTTTTTTTTTTTTTTAGTTTGATAGGATCATGTTGTTGTGTAATTGAAAATTGTTAATTGATTCAGTAAATAGTTTTTATAAATGTACTCTGTTGTAGACATTATTAATCATTAGTAAAATTGGTATCAGTAGCATGATGGGTTTGGTATGGAAATAGTTGACTTTGCTTCTGAAAGTATCTTCAAATTTGATTTTAGTTGTGACTGTAAAAATTTAATGCATAATATGAAGTGATGAGGTTTTAGTCCTTTCAGAAATCAGTGTTTCATAAATTAGTGTTGTATTAAGATTATACTGTTAATGTTTTGTTTGGATGGGTTTGTAGTCAACGGATTCAAATGTGGGTTCGCCACCAAAGTTGGAGGGGAGGACTATATACTACCATGTTGCAGAGGATAATGGGGACGTGGATGATGAGAATGTGCAGGGTTATTCTTTGGTTTTCAAAGGGAATGGGGTTGAGCAATTGACTCGGAAGTTTGAGGAAGAAACGGGGCTTCAGGGAGTTATTGTGTGTACTCGAAGTCCTTTGAATGGAAAACTCTACCCTCTTCGCTTGCAGCTTCCTCCAAACAATGTCACCATGCAAGTTGTTTTGGTTCTTCCCTCGTCTAAAGGTCAGTCTTTCCCTTGTCAAATCTTTTTCTTCTTACTTGTCTTGTACTTGTCTTGTTACCCAATTTCATGAACTTTATGGGGAATTCATTAAACTGTTTCTGCTAAAATTTAGGATATAAAAATAGCAAATTGATTCCTAGATTATTACGCTGAAGTAACATGCCCTTGGTTTGTTATTATTTTGAAACCTCTATATTAGACTGTTTTTTTTTTTTTGTCTGACGTTTAGAAATGATAATTTGTTATTCAAATTTGATTAAACCAGAGTTTTATAAATTATAAGCTATTTTCTCTCACTTTTGTTCTCTCTCTAGACAAATTTGTGTGCACTTACTTATACGATATCTTGGATCCTATAAAATATGATGGATGTTGAGCAAAACAAAAGAAGTATTAAGTTGAAGAATTGGGGATTATGTTGATGGCTTCATTCATTATAATTCTCTCATGAACTACAAAATTCTATACCAAGTATTCAAGTTGTTGTTCTGCTTTACATATTTTTCTCTACTTCATAGAAAAATCAGCTACTTCTTCAGGACTTGATTATTGTTTCATTTCAAGGAAAAATCTAGTTATAGTTCGTCAAATGCCATAAAAGTTATTCAACGAATATTAGCTTTTCCCATTTTATATTATATTGTCATGGTTTATACCACTTATGTTGCATGTTCACGCAAATTCTAAGAACTCATAAATTCCTGTGATTCTGGTTTGGTTGTTTCAATTGCACATAAGACTTCAGTTACACTATTCGGCTTCTTCTTCCTCACGTTTAGGTTAGAGTTATCTTATATGTTATCGTGCTGAACTAACTAACATTTGCTTCTTGTTCTGGTGTTTCAGTGGCAAAAGACTTTGAGGAGCAAGGTCTACTTTGACAAGCTAGATTATTGTTGGAGTCTTGAATCTGCTGAAATGCAAGGCCTATTTACGTTGTGATCCAAAGCCTGTTTCAAATTTTATATGATAACATTTAAGAATTTGTTGCAAAACTTCACCTATTTCAAGTGATTCCCTGGCATTCATAAGGAAGAATTGGTGGAGGTCAAATTGTACCTTAAAGTATTTTGGTAAGGCTCATGTCAGCAATATCCACTCTTAAGTGGTGTCCAATACTATGTATGTAGAATGTAGACGATTCTTATGCAGATGGAAGCCTTTGTTGGGCTTGTTATTTATTAGTGCTAGCTTTAATCTCAGTTTATTAATGTGGATTCATATATTTTGTTGTATCTATTTTTTTGGTATTTTTCTTTTTTTTTCATGTTTTTTAAGCCACTTGTATAGACACTGTCAGCAAAGTAGAGATAAATTATTTTTAGTCATACATGAATTTCAAGAATTATTAACATTTTTTTAATCAGATATTCATTTTTCCTCAGTTGTTTGTAATTTTGCTGCATGGAATGAAATAAAGACTGGAAGTGGTAGATCTTTGCATTGTAAAATCAATATCATATAAGTTTATTTGTCAACATGATCCAGTGCACATTATGCATTATACTCTGTCGGAATCATATGTGCTGTCTTTCAAAGAGGTGAACCACTTTAAAATATATCTCACATGATTTCTTGATCAAAAATTCCAAATGCAGCTAGTACGTGTGATCCATGTAGTCCTGTTACTGAGGCTTTTTGCTTTGAATCATTCTCGGAGATGTTACAATTTCCCAGCCGAAAGATAAGAATCTTGAAGAAACAAGATGCATACAAATACTAGTAGTTTAATAAACTAACATGGAGTCATGTTGATATGTAATAATGTCTTTTAGACATTTGTTCAGAGATTTAATCATAACATCATAACATTCGTATATATGAAGAGATATTTGTTGACAAAATCAATCCTTCTATGTTAACATAAGGACAGTTTAAAGAATGAATTCAATCCTTCTTGTTCTAGAATGTGATTTTCAAATATACATATTACCTTGAACACCAGCATGAATCACCAATAATCCATACAAGAACAAGTTCCGTCTTTAAAGTGGTGGAATCGTACTCTATCTCTTACAATTATCTCCACATTATATATTCTGGAGATCAACTTGGTAACCCTGTGGCAATCATTGCACACCCTAAGATTCTTGAACACTCTAATTGGAATGCCTGGTCTTGAGTTCAAGATCCCAAATGCTATGGCAAGTCTCTCACTATGCAATCTTAGAGTATTCTGTTTACCATCATTAGCCTCATCAATCGTAGTTGCTCCTGAGTAATCGGGTAAATAACCTATTGATTGTAACTTCTCATCAATTTCATTCACAAACTTATATATATTTTCACTCTGTGGATGAGTGGTGTCCCCTGCAAAAAATTCATGAACCGTTCCATCTATCTCTATTAAGCTGCAGCCAGGTTCTTTAGTCACACCCTTATCAGTCATTAGTTTTCTAAGCATCCCTACATCATTCCACCTACATGCAGAAGCATATACTTTTGACAAAAGCACATAAACACCACTACACACACTCCCCTCTGATTCAAAGACTTGCTTTACCATTTCTTCACTTAGCTCAACACTTGCGTGTTGTTTGCAACAAGCATCCAAAAGACTCCTCCAAATTACACCATCTGGTTTGATTGGCATTTCTGAGACCACGTTTAGAGCCTCATCGATGCGCCCTGGTCGAGCAAAAAGGTCAACAAGACAACCATAATGCTCCAATCTTGGTTCCACGTTGTACTCCTTAGTCATCATGTCAAAGTGAACAATACCCTCCTCAACCATGCCTCTATGGTTACATGCACACAAAACACCAACAAAAGTTATTGAATTGGGAACAATTTTCTCTACCTTGACCATTCTGACATAATAGTCCAACGCAGCTTCAGCCTTACCATGCATTGCAAAACCCATGATAATTGAATTCCATGAATTTACATCTCTAGCAGGCATGCTTTCAAACACTTGGTTTGCAATTTCCATCTCACCACATTTGCAATACATATCCACCAAACCAGTGTTGACCAAAACATCATCCACAATATTCTTGTCACACTTTTTCAAAATATAAGCATGTGCCCACAAACCCAAAGACAAAGAACCCAAACCAGCACAAGCACTGAAAACACTCTGCATCGTATACCCATCGGGCTCATGCTCCTTCTGCATCTCTCCAAACATTTTCAAAGCAGTGTCAAACTTTCCACCCTTTGCGTAAGAATCGATCATTATATTCCAGGAAACCTCGCTTCTCTCATTCATCTTATAAAATATTTTCTCTGCCGAATCTAAGCGACCACATGTCGCATAAAAATGAATCAAACTGTTACAAACGTGTGTGTCTAACTCGAACCCATGTTTCAAAGCGTGCGCATGCACCTGTTTTCCCTCACAAAAAGAAAACGTGTAAGCGCATGCCTTCAGAACAAAAGGGAACGTGTGGTTATCGGGAACTGGGGTATTCTCTTCCCCCGTCACCATTGCTTCGTAAAGCTCCATGGCCTTGTGTTTGTGGTTGGTGTTGGTGCTTCGCGCGTAGGCTCTTATGAGGGTGTTCCACATGAAGGAATTGGGGTGCGAAAAGTGGTGAAACACACGAGTGGCGTAGTTGAGATCAGCCAGAGAGGAGTAAAGAAGAATTCTTGCATAGAGAAAAAGAGCTTGTGGGTGGTTGGTGTCAACTGTGCGTAGCGTTTGCGCGTGAATTTGCTTGAGTTGAGACATAGAGGTGTTGGGGTTCAACAAGTGGATGAGGTGTGTGTGGCTCAAGTGTTGGCTTTGGTGGTTGTTGGTGGTGGTGGCTGTGGAGAAAAACAGAGGAGGGGGGCTTGTAGACATGGTGAAGGACTCAATGAAGAATATTACAACGTGGGATTTCTTCGGGAAAATTGATGTAAAGAGATCAACGATGTTTCCGTGTCAACCATCAACCGTTATCTTCTTCACTGGATGAAGCGGATAAGGTGGATGCTAAGGTATGATTGAGTTTTTCTACCTAATCACAAGAAACAATGCCAAATCATCCAAAAATAAGAAAACAATCAGCTATATAAACGATGGAAAAAAGGATCTTTAAAATAAGCACAAACATGAACATACTTACGCAGCACAATTGTGTTACTGTGAAGCACAATCATTTTAAGAACAAGAGGTTTCTTAAAATTTAAAAATTAAGTAACATGTGAGACTCAATACATCCGTACCGAAAAGAGAAACAATTCTACAATTTTTTTATTTTTTGAGTTACACAACAAGATTTAGATTTAGAGTAACTTATAATTTACGATGGACCCATACTTCAACTTGGATTACGTATCCGAATTTGACACATCGTGTCTGATACTTTACTGATATTTATCAATGAAGTATATAATTTATAAAGTCGTAGTACAATATAATAAAATCTTTGAACAATGACCAATTTTAGTGAAAAAATAATTAGTCACTATATAATGACCAAATTGAGAACTAAAATAGTTCAAAAAAATTATAATTGGTCTCTAAATTCATAATTGAAACTAAATTGATAATTAAAATAGTTTCAATTATGAATTTGTTTTTAAATTGGTCACTAACATTAGCTACCATGTAACATCCCATTTAATAGTTTTTAAACTATTAAACAAAACATTATATCATGATCAAGCAAAGTAGATAGTCAGAAAAGAGACATTATAGAATGCTAATATAATCATTCAAAATAACCATATAAGTCACTAACTATATGTACAACCTATACAAGGAAAAAGTTAACTTAAAGACCCAAAACTTTGATACAAAGCATGAGCCAAAAATTTACTGTTGGATATCCAAGCCACTGGTCAACTCTTGTCCAAGAGGGGAGTGTCCTCGCCAGAATCTTTCTCTGCTCACACCAATTAGTAGTTGGTAATTGCAAAGGAGAGAACATACAAGAGAAATAACACAGGCAAGAAGGGTAAGTTAACTTAATTAAGAGAAATCTCGCAGTTCAATTATGAATATCAAGCAGAGTTTTTCACATACATCAGAATTAATCAAACTACCATAACACAGCACAAATATATTGACTATAGACTCAATATCCGAATTATGTAAGCGACATTGGATCTCTTGGTGGCATGCACCTGTGAAGGTTCCCAAACTCTGCAGAGTTTGGGCTCAAGGGGTTATCACCCAACCACTCCCAAGGTAAGTCCCCTTCGCGTCTAAGACTGATCCAGTCCAAAAACTAGAACCTCCTGCTACTCCTCACGACATAATCCATTCGGCTCTATCTGCGCGTGAATGATTATTGGAATTCCAGGATACCAACCAATATTGAGTCCTCATGTCCTTACACACACTAACATACCACTTGGAATTTCCTTTGAAATTCCACTTCAACCACTTATTCTCATCATCCAAATCCATACAATTTCACCACACACACTACCGGCTATAACAATCCAATCATAGTATGATAAGTTTCACATTATCTCATTTAATTACAGTTTCATCCATTTAAAAATAGAGAATTAAACATTTAGCTACAGTAATTCTCGCTCAAGCTAGATGATCTCGCCCAAGCGAGGGGGCTATCTCGCTTAAGCGGATCACTGTCGCCTAAGCGAGACTCGAAACAGAGAACAACCCAGGCTCTGGGCGAATTCTCGCTCAGGCCGAGCTGTCTCACTTAGATGAGAGGGCCTCTCGCTCAAGCAAAACTGCTCGCCTAGGCGAGACCTCGTGCAGTGACAAGGGTGGGTTTTCTGGTGTTTTTGCTCAGGCGAAGGCTGCTCACTTGGGCGAAAACATCGGATTTCCAATCTGTTGTCATATGCAGAACCCCGAAATTCATACCAAAAGCCTCAATTCATCATAAACAAGTAATCCAAACATCAAACAGGCACAATTCATGCAATCAAAGTCATCAGGGATGATTTCTATACGAAAATTTAAGATAAAGGTTAGCTTCCCTTACCTCTAACAATCACCCTCTAGCAAGGATAACTTCCAACCGTGAGGCACCTCAATTCACAACCTAAGGAACTGGAATTTAGGTTTATAAAGTGAGAATGGGATCCTAATTCGATTTAGCAAGAATGGAGCTCCAGAATTCGAAATTGAAGAGAATTGGGGAAACTGAAATTAACTTACATGGAGGGAAAGAAAACTCAGCTGGGGGAGGAGGTTTTGTTCTAGTCTCAGTTTCACTTGCTGCAAACAGAAGGAAAGATGGATCAGAATGGAGGCTTAAGTCCTCTAGTTAGAGAGAGTGGGAGAGATCAAGAAGGAAAGAAGAAGAAGAATGTTGAGTTTGTGAGTGGTTCTGTGAATATGCAAAGGAGAAAATAAGGAGAAATAAAAGGGGTATCACATACTAGGTTTTGACTACCAAAATAATTAGTCTTTAATTAGAAAATTTGGATTCACACATTAAAAGTCATATATTTATTTGTTTGTAAGAATTATTATACACTTTTCAATATTTATAAATCACATCTATCACGTATTGTATACTATTATTTTAAAAATAAACGTATCGACGTATCAAATACATGTCGTATCCGATACTCGTATCGTATATGTGCATCATATAGCTTATAATACATTTATCCTGTCATGATAAGCGAACCACATACATTATGTGAATTGTTTCGAGGCCAAGCTCAAGATTTGTTTTATTTGTAATCTTTCATATTGAACATCTTAGACATTCAGATATTTACGCAAACTTCATCTCAAATAATAATTTTAGTTTCTTTCTTTTGAAGTTTAAGAGGAAGATAATGGTAAACTTTACAGAGAGAGAAATTTAAGACAATTTTTCGTAATTTCAATTTACTTTATCCGATGAATAATTTACCTTTTTTTGTTTTTTTTTTTAATATTTGTGACTAATTTGTTTGGTTAGGGTTATAACGTAACTTCTCCCCTTAACTCTAATGTATAAATGGATTTTGGTTCCTTTTATCTTATTAATGTTTCATAATACTTTGTTATTAAATAACACAAGTTGTAACATAAATTTGACTATTTTTAATTGAGTTTTTATCATTTAATTGGATGATATGAATATTATATTTTATCCTATCATTTGGCTCGCTTGTTTCTATGTCTTAAAAAATATGAAATTTTGTGATTAAGATAAAAGATATTAGGGAAATTTGTAATTCTGGGTCACTTTGATCAAGAAATTGTAAAAAGAGGTCGGTTGAAAGTTTTAGGGTTAAATATATTTTTGGTCCCTTAACTTTCAGTAAATTTTGGAATTAGTTCAAACTTTGAACCAATTTAGTCCTTGATCTTTCAAAATGCATGGATTTAGTCCTTTTAATCAAATTTTGGTAGGTTTATTTGATGGTTCGTACGTATTTTAGGATTGTATTTAAGTTGTTTATATTGTTTGACATATTTTTACTTTAATGTTAAGTCAAATACTATTATGAAACACACTTGAAATGTCAAATAAATCTAACATAATTTGATTAAAAGAACTAAACTCACATATTTCGAAAGATGAAGGACTAAATTGGTCTAAAGTTTCGAAATGGACTAATTTCAAAATTCACTGAAAGTTAAGAGACCAAAAACATATTTAACCCAAAGTTTTATTATAAAAGTGGGTCGCGTTGTCAGGGGAGAACACGACATTAAAGGTGAAGTCGTCCTCTCATAGACCGGTTTCCCCTTTTTTTTTTTTTAAACTAAAGTCGTCCGGCCTCCGGTCGGTTTTTGCATACCGTGATGAAGTTGTCGGGCAGAAGGCCGGTTTTAGTTTTTGATTTTTTTTGGTTACACAGGATCACTGCCAACCAGAGTTTCTACTTGCTTGGATTGGACAACACATCCCCAACCTTTGCATCAGCGATACAAAACTTTGTCCCAGCCATTACATTTCTGATGGCAGCCATATTCAGGCAAGCCCTTAATTGCACCGCCGCCAGACACCAAGATATTTAGATATTGATATGATTATAGTGTAATATATAATACACATGCCTAAGGCTTAGTGTGGGTACGTGTTTTCAGGATAGAGCAAGTTCGGCTGAACCGAAAGGATGGGATAGCGAAGGTTGCGGGAACAGTGTTCTGTGTGGCTGGGGCATCGGTGATTACCCTATACAAGGGTTGGTTAGTTTTGTTATGTTATGTGATGTTAGAGGAAGTAGCAGTGTGAGTGACTAACTTTTCCAAGAAGTAGGCAAAAGGAAGGAGCAGGAATAAGGCAATAACGTTGCGGTAGACTGGGAAAACAAGTTTGCTAATGCCCATGTTAAGGGCAGCTCTTGAGACGACGTGGAATCCGGCGTAGCCAAACTGCAGGGCCAACATGGCCGCATGCAGCTGAACCCGTTCCGGGACGGAGCACCACATTCTGGAGGAAGAGGAGGCTGAGCCAGAATCAACCATTGAAAAAGTAAAGAAGTAATTTTTTAAAATGCAGTATACTACTGATTGCAACGAAAAAAAAATAAAAAACTGAAACTGGCCTCCTGCCGGACAACTTCATCAGGGTATATGCAAAAACTGGTCGGGAATTGGACGATTTCATTTAAAAAAAAAAAAAGAGAGAAACCGACCTATGGGAAGATGACTTCACCTTTAATGTCGTCCTCCCGTGACGACACGACCCACTTTTACAATAAAAATTTCAACCAATCTCTTTTTACAAATTCACCTAAAAAGTGATCTAGAATTACAAATTTCCCAACATATTACCATAAATATAAAATCACAAGTGATTTTTATTTCTTTCATTCGAAATGAATACTTATTCCATTACTCGGTTCCTCAAAAAATTTCCATACCCAACTTCTGAGTACATTATACCTTCACCTCGACTATGAATGTTTGACAACATTTATCAAGTTTTGATGATCTAATGTGAAATTTATTTACAACAAATGTTACAACACCAATTTCAGCCCATACTTACATATAATCACTTTATTTGGAGAACTTTTATATTGATGTTGAAAATTCTAGTGTTCCATTTACCGACATATAGTGCATGAAACTCATGAGGTTTTTCATACCGGTATCCAACTATAAGCCTTTGTCTAAACAGCAACCGACCTCCGAAGAACAACCACTACCAAAAAAATCAAAATTTGGATTCTCTGTTAGTTTTTTGTGGGTTATTTTTCTATTATGTTTTCTTAATATACTGATTAAATATATTAAAAAAATATTTAAAATATCAGTAAAGTGTATTCCTAATGTCCAACAAAATACAACACAAAAAAACAATAAAAAATTTGGACTTAGAAAACCATCATGTAATAAAGTCATCCTCGTATAACGATACTTACTTGAATGTAAACTTCATTTTATTTAATAAAAATCTTAGAAAATATTTTCCCAAATTAATTTTACTGCTTGATATAATCCTTAAAATTTCTTTTTAATCTAGTTTATATATTTATAATATTATTTTCATATCACCTAAATATTTATTAAATAATTAAATATATAAATTAAGAATAATAGTAATAATAATAATAAATTATTCTAAAAATATATTAGCATAAAATCAATCAAATATTTTAAAATTTTAATTTTAAAAAATTGCTTTAAAATATTATATAATAAATTAAAATTTTGATGATTATTATTACTTACGTTTTTAGCATTAATAATTAATTTTAGTAATTAAGGAATATGTGAATGTCGATTAAAATTGAATTTAATTATGAATTTTACAATTACATTTATTACTAATAAATATAATAACTCTAAAATAAGTTATTAAACTAGTAATTTTTTAGTATCTAATAAAAAGATTATTATTAATATTAGATAATGTTTAATTAAATACTAATTATTTATTATTAATAATTATACTTTAAGACATTTTTAATAGTACTACACAAATTTAGATAAATATTGATAATTATTAATTACAACTTTCATTTTTTTAACACTATTTTTAAATATTTTTAAATATTATTATTAATTGTATATTGTGTATATATTTTTTAATATTATTCATAAATTTAAACTAATTTCAAATATTAAAAATAATTTTAAATACTATTATAATATTTTACATGTTCTTTTAAATTATGAAAAAAAACTCTAAAATTTGTAATTCGATTAAGCTAAAAATGATGCTTTATATTTTCATGTTAATTTTCCTATGCACGTTTGATAGTAAAAACTTTCAACATCCCATTATTTAACCTATTATAATTATAGTGATAGTAATATCTGATAACAACTAATATATATTTTTTAAAATTCAATGATTACAAATACTTTTAACGTGACTTAGGTGTATTTTTTTTCAAATAAGTTTATATTAAGCATCACTCTCATTATACGAAGAAATTATTAAAAAAATATAGAAAATCACACCAAATCCACGACACGATTACATTGTATATAAAGACAAAAAATACCTATTGTGAAAAATGCTAAGTAAAAACATAGACAGATAATATTAAAATATCAATATAAATCATGAAAATCATTTCATACTTTAAATTTTGTATATTAGAAAAAAAACTAAAATCCTCAGTATATTAAAATAAAATATCGTTAGCCAACTTTCTCATATTCCAAAAAAGACCTTTAACTTTTAAGGTCCTTATTTTGGAGGATTTAGTATTAACATTTTTTAACTTACCCCTACCAGATCTCTCTGTAGTTTAAATTAGTTCACCATCTTTTTCACTATTAGAATCTTCCTACTATATCAAGCATATATTAGTCCATTTAAAAGCTATTTTCAATTCATCCGCAAAGCAAATTTTCTTAGACGTCAAAGAATTACAAATTGTCAAAGAATTACTATGAGTTGAATCTAATTGTTGGAAACCTTGCAAACTATTGATAATGGGAATGACATCCTCCAAAGAAGACATACCAGCCAAGGTATCAGATTTCATTAGCACCATCTAGATTATTAACAAGAGAATACTCATTCGCAACACAAATATTATTATGATTAACCAATACTGGCTTAGGATGTGAAAGAGCAACAAGTTGTACGACAACATGTTGCACCATAAAAACTGAACCACAGACTCTACCACTTGAGCTGAAATGTTCTATGCACCAATCACCTAAGAACAATAATGTTGTTGTATTTTTTTGTCAACTATTTTTCCTACTAGAAATAACATTGGCTTCATTTTGTAACCATGTACAATTAGATAGACCATAACGAATCATTTTACAATTTGAACAAAATAAAAGTAATTTCTCTTATTTTACATCAACAATAAACACAAATGATGACTTTTTCACAAAAAATTGATCAGACAAATTAGATAACAAATCAACATCAATCAATATACGTCTAAAAAAATCTTGAGACTTATTCTTGATATAATCATCTAAAGATAATGTATATCAATTTCACATGTTACTGAAAAAATCGTTTTCGACAATTCTAAAAGAAAGCTATAAATAATAATCCATAAATAATAATCCAGTGTTGAATTATCGTAAAAATTAATTAAGTAAAAGTTTAATTTATTTTCTTTATGATTTTTATATCTAATGAGATGTTAATTTATCATTTAAGAAAAGAGAGATTCAAAGTATAAAATTTGTAACTTTATGTTCCGCAATTTAAAGTAAAATAAATGAAAATATAAAAATTGGTCTCAATTAATGTAATAATAATGATATATTTACATAATAAACCGTATTTAAATTGTGAATTAAATTTTAAATTCAAATTAAAAAAATATGTAAATCTTTTAAAAGAAAAAAGAAAAACTGAATTTAATCAATATTAAATTATTAAATAAAAAACTTTTCGGATGTGTTCTTCTTTTAGTCTTTCCTTTCTCTTCTCCTTTATTCTTCCGTTTCTCTATAACGCAACTCTGCCTTTTTTTTTTTCTTTTTTTTTTTAGTAAAGTGGTCACGCGTAGCAGCTCTAGTGCCCCTAAAAGGACTGGGCATATCTTCTTTTTGCAGCTAAAATCATTGTTCATCAAACAATAAATAACTAAATTATTTTAAAACTAAAAACAATTAAATCAATCCAAATTACACAGGTTTGATTTGGTTTAATTTAAATTACATAATGATGAAGCGAACGAAAGATGCATCTATATACCGCGGAAGCCCATCCTACGGTTGGATTGCTCTCTCTGAATCTGCATAACATGCCCCCTCGTACTTATCAAATCCTGCATGTCTTTCGTATTAAGTGTTCGCATCCACTTGTCCTGTTTAAGCTGCAATATACGCTCATACGTCTCCATAACCTCCTTCCAAACGCCTGAATCATCCGTTTGCATCGCCTTCTCCAATTTCACTTCTCCAAGTTCATGCATCGCTGTGATCAACTCTTCCATGTCCTTCACATCACCCGTTCTCAGTAACTTCTCCAGTTTCTGCTGTGCCATTTCCTTCTGCATGCCAATGCGTCTTTCCAGTCCCCCACCTGTCACCGACTCCAACTTTTCAAATATATCCTTACCGATTATCTCCACTAGTTCAGACTCCACACTGCTCATCAATTTCAAAAAAGTATTACAATTAAAATTCAGAGTTAAGAAGTATACTTTTAAGTATAACAGCATCTTGGAAGTGAAACTACATGTTAATGAATGGTTGACGGTGAGTGAAAGAATAAAACCAAAAAACAACAAATTTTCTGATAACGGTGGTAATAAAAGGGGTCACTAAAGATGAGATGTTTTACCTTGTGATCAAGCAATCCCAGCCAGAGATATTGGCTACTTCGGTGAGTGCAAGCCGCCACGTTTGAACCCTATTCAAATCAGCGGCGAAACGTTTTTCGTGCGACGCGAAAGCATGTGCATAGGAACCAGTTTGATGGCGAACATGGGTTGGGTCAACGTGGTAAAAAATAGGCACTATAATTTGGCCACTGTTCCTCTTACATTGGGTGATTTTGACGAGCTCGTCCAAGCACCAGCGTGAAGAAGCATAGTTTTGGGAGAAAACAACGACGGAGACTTTTGCATCCTGGATCGCCTTAAGAAGCGAGGGTGATATCTCATCGCCTCGTTCCAAATCGTTGTCAATGTAAGTTTTGACCTGAAGCCTTCTTAATGCTGCGTAAAGATGGCTGGTGAAACTGTAACGTGTGTCCTCACCCCTAAAGCTAAGGAAAACTTGATGCACTTGCTGAGGGGTCTTGGATAACAAAGATGGAGAAAGAGGAGGAACAAATGATGCCATCTGTGTTTTCAATCTACCTGTAATAATGAAAATCAAAATGTGTGTTTCAATAAAACTATATATCAACTCATGGTTAATGTATTTAAGTGGGAACCCTTTTACGTGTGGCTAAAGTGGAATTTGAGTGGAGGCTTCCTTTTTTTTTTTTTTTGACTTTGTTAATTTGGTTCCTCCAATTATAAGAATTGGTGACTATTGTTGATTCTGTGATTCAAAATTTGACGCTGGAAAGTGAAGCGAGCAACTTCATCTCCACATTTCATTTGGATAAGGATGGAGAAATCATAAAAGCGCGTGATTCGTTTTCAAAGCAGCACGCAATATTGGATGAATGGTTTTAGTGTTTTCATTGGGCGGATATCATGCATGTATTTAGAGGACGTTGACTACTACCGTGTAGGGTTTTGCACTATTGTTTCATTCATCTAATAGTCCAAAATTCATTTATGTTCTTTTTTTTTTTCCTTGAGTTTTAGATCTAGTAAGAACCTAAATAAAGAAAGTAAAAAGATAAAAAGGTTGGGCATAATGCATGTGTTAGTATGGATTTTATGATTCTCTTATGTCTGCCTTATAATCCCTTAGTTTCTTCTATTCACTATAAAAACTTGATTTGATTGACGAGGTCAAACTCGTTGCACAAACCCAAAATTATGTCTACAACAAACCATTGTGAATGAAAATCATCTGCGTCAAAATTTGACTCGCATAAATCATTATTAATGAGTTTTTCTGTAAATATATAAAGCATGAATATGATATGTGAGTAAATAATCCGTAGATAAATTCTAATATTTTATATGTTATGTGAGTGATACGACTTGTTAATTAAAGAGATTAGTAAATAAATATTATAGGATAAAGAATAAAATAGTAATTCAACTAATTAAGAATAATTTGCTGATATTATTTAACGGGTCTAACAAAATTATATGGTCTGTATCTATGGGTGCTTCTTCCTACCCCTTCTTATTTTCTTCCTGCACCCCATAAAATATTATATTCTATTTTACTCTTTAATTAAATTATATTAAAAACCCTAATTGCTTAATCTCCACTATTCTTCCTCTTTCTTCTTCCATGAGCACAGCGTTGGAAGCTCCCCCTGCAATTATCCTTCTCCTTCTTTCATCACCATTTGAGTTGGAGAAGCTCTCCCTCACCATTTTCCTGCTCCTTTTTATCGTCATTTTCCTTCTCTTTCTTCCATTACCATTCAAGTTCGAGAAGTTCCAGAGAAGTTCTTCCATCACCACGCATTCTCTCCTCTTCTTCCACTTTTTGCAGTTTGTTTTCCAGAAAAAAAAAAACAAAAATCCTTCTCTTTAATGAACTTAAATTACATTTTTTAATTTAAAAAATTAAAAAAGATGTTATAGAAAAAAAAAATAAGAAAAAGAAATCTCAAGTAATAGATTTATAATAAAAAAAAATAAAGAATTGGTGAGAGATACATTCCGGAACACCTGTCTTATTCGAAAATAACTTTTAAAACACCTATTCCAACCTTTTGTTTTTATTCCGGAATGACTATTCTGGAAGGTATTTCTGGATAAAAAATACACTATGAACTTGAATTTTCAATTCCAAAATTTATTTTCAAATTTAGAAATATTTTCGGAAACACCAGATTCCTGCTTCAGATTTTTTTTCTTTTTTTTTATTGTGAATTAACTATTTTTAAATGTATTTTCAGATCCGAAAATATTTTTCGAAATATTCAATTTAGAATATAAAAAAACATTTCTAGAATAGGTGCTCCAGACTATATTTTCATACTAAAAAATGATTTTTAGAACACTTGTTCCAATTTTTTTTTGTATTACAGATTAATTATTTCGTAATATATTTTTAATCTATAAATATCTTCCAAAACATTCATAATATATTTTTAGATTTATAAATATCTTTTGAAACGTTCAAATATAAATACATTTTTATACTTTTTAATTGAGTATTCTGAAAAATATTTTTTATCTGAAAATATTTTCTAGAATACTCGATCTAAAAAATATAAGAATAATTTGGGAATTTCAAATTGTATGGAAGTGCAGGAAGAAAAAGGTGGGGTGTAGGATGAAAGACCTTGTATCTGTATAGACAATGTCCCTTTGACAAAAGTATCTATGTTTTTGTACCCAGTAAGAGAAATCATAGATAATGAATTAAAAGTGAGTGAAACCTGGGATCATTATTCATTTAATTGGATTTATAAGATTTTTACATATGATGGGTATGAAAAAGATTTTTTTTTTTTTATCCTATATTATGCTTATAGGGTTTTTACTTCACATACAGTTTGATTAGATGATAAAATTATGTCATTTTGATTGTATGTATAAAGATTATTGTTTTTGCTGCAAATTGATTGAATTTTGTGCTTTAATGTTATAATGAAATTGTTTTACACAAAAGAAAGACATAAAGAAAATTTATCAATTGTTTGACCTATGATAAGAAAAATAAAGTGCTATATATGGTTAATAATATAGGTATATATTTGTTTGAAATTATATGTACAATAATTTGTTCTCCACCAAAGTGACAAAAGTTTTTTGTTTATTTAATTCCAAAATGATGATGATTTTTGGTTGTAAAATGTGTAATAGTTACATTTTTTTTTTTAAAATTAAATGTATGATTAATTTTGTTAGTCACCGTTCCAATTATTTTATTTTATTTTATTTTGTTAATATTATTATTATTATTTTAGGGTCTCACACCTTCCAGATTACATAATATGGAATATAAATGCATTCTGAATTATTAATTATAATACAATTTTTTTTGTTTTGGATGGTGTATTTCAACTAAAACTAAAAACTAAAACTTTCGTATTTCATTGGGCTAGATTTCTACGATAAAAAAAATCAAATTATTTTTTCTTAGATTGTAATGTTAAATTTAATTCGTACATAAAATAATTTTTTAAACAAATCATACAATTTTTTAAAATTTTTATTCTTAATTTATATATAAATTACTTTTAATTTACGAAGAATGTTTTTTATAAGTGTTTATGGAAAAACTAGTTGTAAAAAATAAACAACTAACTAAGGAATGAAATATGCACCCTAAAATAGGCTAGTGCGATAATCCAAATGTGAAGGAAAAAAAAATTATATAAAGAGAAGAAAAGGTGACATAGAAGAAAATTAAATAATTTTGAAGATAGTTACACTAAACTATTTCAAGAATTCAATGTGTAATGGCATTGTTAACAACAATAGCATTGTTAGCTAACAATTTAGTTATCTATATTATTATTTTTTTTAGAAAAATCTAGAGGTATCTATCAAAGAATGGTTAAATTGGAACAATCGTACACTATGGTTGATGTACTTGTTTAATAACAAAACAATTTTAATTTGAATATAAAATAAATTTGAATTAAAAAACATTTCAGTGGTAATAATTAATTTGGATGGGAACATAAACTTCTATAAAAATATTAAATATTTGGATTAGGAGAATCATGATGGTCATAGGTGTTTTAATAAATATAATTATTTACATTTAAACGAGAAAAAAACAAATAAAGCACACGTAATAGGCCTACTAAATGAAAAAAGTAGACAAAATATGTCATATTATTGTTTGTTTGTTTGTATAGCAAGTACAATTATTTGTTATTATTTTTTTAAAGGAAACGAAAGAGATTTATATTAATGTAAAGAAGAAAAGTATAATATGATGCATTTGAAGTTATTTGAAGTTGTTGTGAGAAGAGAAGAGAAATGTCTCTTTCTTATCAGTCCAGCTGTCGAAATCGCAACCACCCACTTAATCACATTTTTTATTTTTAATATTATCCTTACTTCAATTTCTCTGCTCTAATTCTCTAACTATTTCTTATATGGCAACTTTCATAAAAGAAAATTTTTACCCTTTTTAAAAACTCATGGTTGGATTTTTTTTTTTTTTCATATTGGTTAACATTCTAACATAATAAAAAATGTTACTTAATAATAATTTTTGGCCCATTTTTCATAACAATATTTTCATGAAAAAAAAAATGAGAACCTAATTTTTGTGGGTTAAAGTGAAAACATTATTAAAAGAATATGATATTGTCTTTACAAAAATATACAAACTTGCACTGGTGTTGTGATGAGGCAAGTGGTCCTGAGGCTTGTGCTCCAATACCTAGTTCTACCTAAAACACCAAGATTTTTGACTTGCCAAAAGACTTATTTACCTATAATTATCTTAAAATTTCATGAAACTTGGAAGTAGATGAAAAGACGTGTTTTGATTTTTATATAATTTCATTTGAAGTGATATCTCTTTCTTCTATATAAAGTGTTTTTTCTTTCTTTTATACAATATTATTGTCATTTTTATCATTTATGCATGCTTTACCTTTAAGCATTTTTCAAGCTTCCTTCAATTTTTTTACCATCTTAGCTTTTTTCTTAACATTTCAAGGTATGTTGTTTCTCAACCTTATTTCATATTCTTATTAAAAAGGTTTTCTTTCACGGAAAATTTTCTTAAAAAGGTTAAATTATGTCTATAGTTTCCATTTTTATTAAAAAAAAAATTAATTTGGTCCCATTTTTTTTATGCGTCTCAATTTGGTCTTTATTTTGGAAAGTTTGATACAATCAAGTCTTTTTCATTACTAATATTAAACAGATATCAAGAATTAGTTCTTGATTTTTATAATTTTTTAAAATTTAAAAAAATTAAAAATTTGTCACGTGTTAAGCTACGTCATGGCACATGACATGTGACACATAGCAGTATGCTGCGACAGTAATAGTGTCACATGTTATTGTCATGCCAAGGTGTTATTTACCTTCGTCTAAATTTGGTCTTGTATTTTTATTTTATTTCAATTTAGTTCTAATTCTTTTAAAATTTGAATAATTTTATTCTTTTCCAAATTAAAATCAAATTTAATTTTTAAATAAATGATATAATTTTTTTTATTAAAATTGATATTTTTATTAAATATTTTTAACAATATTAAGTTTATTTAAATATATATTTTTACATTAAGCTTTATTTAAAACTATTTTAAATTTGTTAATAATAAGTAATGTTAATAGAACAAAAAATTCAAAATTAATTTCAACTAACAAATAGGTTAAACTTTTTTATCAATTATATTTCATAAAATAAAATAAATTTATCAAAAGTTTTAACTTTTTAAAATTTATATTTTATATTAAACTTTATTTGTATTGATATTTTATAACATCATAATATTATTTTATTTGAATTTTTTATTTTAAATAATTGTATATTTTTAAAATATGAAAAATTCAATAATTTTTAATATAAATGTTTGAGGTTGTTTAAAAATAACAATTATATAAATTCAAATGTAATTTTTTTTAATAATTTAAAACAAATAAATTTAACATTTTAAAATAATTTTAAATAAAGTTTAATGTAAATTATAAATGTAAATAAACTAATCTTATTAAAAATATTTAATAAAAATATAAATTTGAATAAAATTATCAATTTTAGTAAAATTATTAGTATAATATTTATACAAAAATTAAATTTTATTTTTAATTTGGAGATGGATGGAATTGCTCATTCTGACGGCGTGACACACTACCACTACTACATCATGATGTTACTGGCACGTCATCAACTTTTACATATGACAATTTATTTATTTATCTTTTAAATAAAAAAAATCACAAGCTAACACGATTCTTTTTTAATGTTTAATAATCATCAAATATCTCAAAATAGAACCAAATTGAGATGGATAAAAAAACTTACCAAATTAATATTTTTGAAAAAAATAAAGAAAAAAAACATAATGTAACCATTTAAAAAATGTATTTAATAAAGGTAACAAGTTCTATAAAAATAAAGTCAAAATGACTCTTTCCTATGTTATAGTTTCACTTATGATCCTAACGGAACCACAATCATTAAGCTCTCATAATCGATGAGCTGGAGGAAGCAAATGTCCCTCGATTTTTCAAAAGAAAAACCCTCTAAGTTGATTGTTTTAGTAGATTAAAATCTGATTCAATTTATTAAAACATAAAAATGCGCCAATTTTTAGGATTTTAATTGAGCAAATCACGCTTCTAATCTATTAAAATCTCAAAAGTCCAAATGTGAAGCGTTTTATCAGATTAATTTATCATTTTAATCGATTAAAATAATGGATGGTGCAATTAAAACGATATAGTGAAATTAATATATTAAAATTAAGTTTTAATAATTAAAAAGTTCTTACCTAAAAATTTCTTAAGAACATTTTAACTAGATGAAAATGTTTTTTAATCTATTCAACTATAACTTAACATTTCAATTCTTGTATCAAGATTATAAGATCCACAATTTCAACTCTTGTATCATCAACATGGTGGTTGGTAGTGTCAAATCCTCTATCTTAAAGTTTGCGTCAAGCTTAATTTCATCAAAATAAGAAGCACACTTAGGCATTTAAGAAAGCTTATCTAAATTGTTTACATATGTTTTGGATTTTTGTTGAGATATTGACATTTGTGTGTGAGATAGGAAAAGTTGGTTTAATGATTGTTAAGGAGGGTTTGATCAGTGATATTGTATACTAGAAACAAATAATTATATTGTTTCGGGTGTAGGGACCATGAGTGTACTAAGAGTCTCTTCGATCTTACTCCTTTTCTTGAACTCTCCTCTCCTCGCAATTGCGATAACTTCTTCTCCAAGAAATCCACTTCCTCGCTCGATCGGTTGGGCAGACGAGAGGGGTACCTGTCTAAAAGGCTTTGATGCTTAAGTCAGTTACTGGACCGATTGGTGTATCAGTATAACTGCCGTAATAAATGCGAAATAAAGATCCTCACCAACCTACCTTTGGACCCTATTTATAGTTTCTGGTGTGGGCCTGTGATTAGGATTCCTTAATTGCGGCCCAATGATCCTCTAATCAAGATTACTGGCTTGTTTAATGTTAATTAATCCGATTGACTGGTGTTGTTTGGCCGTGCGACCGATGGCCGCTTGGCTAGGTTGGTTACCTTCTGATTTTAACAAGGGAATATAATATTTATAACTGATCGACCTTATGACTAATAAACTGATTGTCCTTTATAAATTAAGGTGTTGTTCGTGTGGGACCGAACGACCGATGATCCGTTGTTGAGTAAGGTGTAAATAATATATAGGTCGATCGACCGATTGTTCTTTATGATATAATATGTTGTTCGTTTGTGATACCGATAGACCGTTCGGTCCTTAACATACTGATCGACTGATGGTCGCCTACGCGAATCATTTAGGAGATTGATTGACCGATCGACCTTGTGGCTAATAAACTGATTGTCCTTTATAAATTAAGGTGTTGTTCGTGTGGGACCGAACGACCGATGATCCGTTGTTGAGTAAGGTGTAAATAATATATAGGTCGATCGACCGATTGTTCTTTATGATATAATATGTTGTTCGTTTGTGATACCGATAGACCGATGGTCCTTAACATGGTTCATTCGCGAGACCGATCGACCGATGGTTCCTTGCAGTATGATACGTGGTTCATTTGTGAAACCGATTGCCCGATGGTCCTATACAGTCCATCCGTGAGGCCGTTCGACCAGTGGATATGTTTCATACACAAGCCCTCCCAACCTTGGACCTGAGGACTGGGCGTGGCCAATAAACCGATGGGGCATACAGTACATATATTTTAACACATTTTTTTACTTACTATTTTAAAGATCATATTAGAAATTACTTTCAACAATGATTATGTGTTCACTTTTACTATGAATATTTTCAAAGATTTGCATTTCTATGTACATTTTATTAGAGATGCATCTTCTTGGAGGCAGAAAGATATCCTACTCTTCTAACTTTAAAAATTCTATATATTTATACTAAAATTTATGGGAATTAAAATAGTTAAATTTGTAATTTGTTTAAAATAATTAAATAATAAAATACAAAATTAAATATAATAAAGAATAAAAAATTTATTAACATAAATTTTTTTCTCTTTAAACATAAATTTATTTTTTTTTCTCATTTATCACATATTTTATTTCATTATATAAAAAAGGATAATTCTTTCTCATGTCTCACTTGATACTAAAATATTAGTTTGATATTTTTTTATCCTATGAGTCTTTTGTATAATACTTTTTTATAAACATAAAAGAAAAAATTAACTATTATGTATTTTTTCATAACCTAATTTTAATTGTAGTTTAATTATCATATCTATTACATCTATTACATCTTAAAAAAAGAAGATACTACCAAAATTATTACATTACCCATCTTCTTTTATTGACACGTGTTATAAAAATTAGTTTTTTCGTTATTTTAAAACTCTGATAAAAAAAACTTGGTTTCAAATCCTACAAAAGTCATTTTAGTTTTACTTTTTCATTTATTTATAATTTCAACTATAATATTAATTATAAGCAATATTATTTTCTGTAATACTTTTATAAATATTAATATTAAAATTTTGATAAATATTATTTATAGTGACAATAGTAAAATTATAACCACTATTATAATATTATTAATATTAGTATTATTAATATTATTAATATTACTGTTATTACTAATATTAATATGTAATATATTAATTTTCTTATTATATATTATTGATATGAGAAAAGAAGTATTAGAAATATTATTATTATTATTATCATTATTATTATTAAGAATAATTATTATTATTATCATTAACAAGAACTATAATTATTATATTATGATTATAATTACTAACATATCTAATTTAAAAAATTGATATTTTAAAAATATTATATTATTAACCCATTATTATTATTATTAATATTATTTTTATTATCATAATTGTTATTATTATTATTATTATAAAATAATTGTTATTATTATTCTTAAATATTATAACTATTTTATTTTAATATTATTATTAATTATCACTATTATTAATAATAATAGTTATTATTATTATTAATAATAACTATTATTATTATTATCGTTAATAAGAATTATAACTAATAACTATAATTATTATATTATTATTATAATTATTATCATATTTCAAAAATATTATATTATTAACCATTATAATAATAGTTAATTATTAATATTACTTTTATCGTTTGTAATTATTATTATTATTAAAATATAATTGTTTTTATTATCCATAAGAAATATAATTATTATAATATTTACTATTATTATTACTATTGTTTTTATTATTATGGATAGTTTCATATTTTATTTTCACTTATCAGGTAAGAATGATGTTTCAATTACTTGCCATTTTTATTTGTTTTGTTATTAATTTATCTTTATATTTAAATAATTATTTCAATTCAAAAAAATAGTTACATAAATTAATAAAATTATTTTTTTATTATAATTAATTATTTAAATTTAAAATATAATAATTAATACGGTAAAATTGAAAAAAACAAAAGAGGATATCAAAGATGTTTATCTCTTTATATATGTAGTTGTATTATTATTATTATTATCACTATGCGATATTATTATAATGATATTATTATTATTATTATTATTATTATCAGTATTATTATGTTTAAACATTTTATTTTTATTTATTACGAGATCATATCTCAATTACTTGCACTTTTTATTTGTTTTATTGTTTATTTTATCTCTATATTAGTAAAATGATAAAACTGACAACTAATTTTTTATTATGAATAATTATTTAAATTTAAAAAATTATAATTAACAGGATAAAATTGTAAAATAGAAAAAGAACACGAAAAAATGTATATCTTTTTATATATTTAGTTGTTGTATAGTTATTATTAACACTAGGGGATATTAATATAATGGTATTATTATTATTATAGTTAGACACACATTTTAATTTTATTTACTATAAAATCATATTTCAATTAGTTGTCATTTTTATTTGTTTTGTTACTTATGTATATCTTTATATATAATTATAGATTATATTATCGTTAAATTAACCTTAGTATAACATTGACATTAATATTTATAGCATAAATATTATTATTTATTATACTTAAAATTGAAATTATTATTACATCATTTAGATTTAGTACTTACTACTTCGTTACTTTAATAACAACATTTACAACAATATAACATAATTTTCATAATATGTCATTACATAATATTTTACTACTTAATATACAAAATTATAAAAATACAACCCGTGCATATGCACGGGTCAGTCTCATAGTTTTTTTTTTTAAATAATTACATCTCTCGATATTTAGATAGATTTTGATAGTTTGTTTTTAAGTCTTATTTTTCTTTTCTTTTAAAAAAAAAGAGTAGATATACTTATGAAAAATAAAATTTTTTTTTTTTAGAAATGATAAAAATTAAGAAAAAATTAAGAAAATGATAAAAATAAAGATTATAAACAACACAAATTCAATTTTTTCATTTATTCTAAATCATAGTGTTAATGACCCAATTATTTAATTTTTTTTATTAGTAATTGAATATATAAAATTTGAATATGTTATTTTGACGTTTTCAAAATTATGGATTAATATTCACCATTGTATTTTATCAGTTTCAAATTTTACCAATTTCAAATGTTAGATGCTAATAACCTTATGCTTTCTTTGGATTGATGGATAAATTTCATGGAGTGGAAAAGAAGAAAAAGAGAGTGAAAAGTGAAAATGTTCAAATTCAGAGAAAGATAGTAAAATATTACCGAAAAGTTTGTAAATTATTCATTGAGCGAATAAATTTATTATTATTTTTTATTATATTTTATCCTTTTTATTATATTAACTATTTTGTTAATTATATTTATTTTAATATAAAAAATAATTATATAAAATATATATATATATATATATATATATATATATATATATATATATATATAATATATATATAAAATTTTTTTTTTATCTCTCATAAATAA
>Ga0214545_1004095_pt1 | contig 27487 bp, 17 predicted proteins | sample CNSS4metaG_FD_160064 | JGI IMG/M metagenome (GOLD analysis project Ga0214545, IMG submission 160064) | Root nodule microbial communities from cowpea collected in UCLA plant growth center, Los Angeles, California, USA - CNSS4 | ecosystem: Host-associated > Plants > Roots > Nodule | place: USA... | reverse complement strand
AGATTAAAATTGGACAACATGAAACTTTATACAATGTTGCAAGAGGTGGACATTGATGAAGTTAGTAATTTCTTTAATATTTTATTCAAAAATAAACTATAATATAAATTGGTAGTGATTTTTTATTTGTTTGTTTTTCAAGAATCAATCGGAAAAAGGGACTTGTTGATCTAAGCACTAATTATGGTTAAATATTTATTTTTTTAAATATTTTTGTAAATACCCGCGGATACCCGTGGATATGAAAAAAATAGACGGGTACCCGTATAACGGATACCCGACGGATATGGGTACGGGTACGGGGCAAATATTTATCCAGCAGGTAGGGTACGAGGGAGCTACTACCCGTACCCTACCCGCCCCGTTGACATCCCTAGTTGTAGTGATGGACTCATTACTTTAGTATTGGTGCAATCATAGTTTTAAACTTAGTGACTTTAATTATAAGAAAATTAAACTGTATGTGTATGAGGCTCGGGGTATGTTGTGGATATGGGACAGGTTTAATGCAAGTATGGATGAAGGGTATGTGTGTATGCTTAAATGGATTTGGCAGGATTTGGGTGTGTAGCTTGAATTTGATAGAGTATTATACACTGTTTAATTGTGTTGTTGCAAGGGGAGGGTACCATATGGACCATCTCTTGATTTGTTTCATTAGTGAATAAAGTAAAGCATGTTAGGGCATGTTAATATTTAATATGGGCATGAATTAATTGTACTTATTGTGTTTAGTTGTGGTGTTATGTCTTAATCACTATGATTGATGTGCAAAAGACGAATTTCAAGTATGGAACCTCTTAAGACACGTAAATAGTGCCAAAAAAACTAGTAGCATTGTGCTACTGGTATAATGCCTGGCGGCGTAGGGTGAGCCGCCAGGCGGTAGGGTTTAAATCAGTGGCAGTGGCCACTGTCTGCAGGAGGCGCCTGGCGGTGGCGCTGTGTCCACTAGGCGGTGACGGAGCAGCGTGGCTCCTATTTGGCCGCTGGCGCCTGGCGGCAAGGGTTTGGCCGCCGGGCGGTTGACTTCCAATTTCCACCTAGCGGAGTCTAGGTGGCGCTAGGCGATTTTGGTTGCTGTGGAATTGTTGATGCGTGGATTAGTGGACTTGAAGGACTAAGTTCACTCATTTTTATGCTTGGGCTTGACGGACTAAGTCCAATAGGGGTCTAGGATGTGCTTGGTGGTGGGACGCATAATGGGCATGGAACTGGTTAGTTCCCGTCGGTACTATTGGGCGAGGAGTCCTTAGTATGGTGATTACATGCGTCGGACACACGATGGGCAAGGAATAGTTTTATTCTCGTTAGCTGCTATTGGGCGAGGAGTCCATAATATGGTGATTGTGTGCGTGCCAAGGTCCAAGCTAGGAAGGCTTGGATGTTTTACTACAGACGAGGAGTCTATGGGGTTGGACTATTAGCAGGATTGGCTCGTAGGGTTTGACCACGAAAGGGACAGTTTCGTGGGAGCACAGTAAAGTCCTAAGATCTAGTTTCATGCATATGACTCATGAAGGAATATGAGATCAGGGATGGGTAATTTGCAGTTAACACATATCAGTAAATTTACTTCTTGGGATGGGTGTCATATTTATTTTATATTTATATATGCATAGCTCATCCTATCTGTTTGTGTGTGGCGATGATCAGATAATTTATTATCCGGGAGCAGATGATTTGTCAGGTGAGCCAGGAGACGCTTGAGTATGGAGAGCGGGATTATATGGGCATTTGAAGACTTTGAGTTTTATGATATTTTTCATGTTTTTGGACATTAGCTATTTTAGCTTTTATAGTTGTAATAAATTTGGATTATGAACATTTATAATGTATGCAACGTTGCGATTTTTATTTTCCCGTATTTTGGAAACTTGTGATTATAAATGAGGTATTATCAATATTATCACGTCTTATTTTATTTTCTTTTAATTCGCTTATTTTATTTTAAAAGTAATATTCCTTAGGGATGTTACAAACAGTGTTAGCAAAAAAGGACCCAATTGAACAAAATTGATAAAAATTGGGACCAAAAAGGTATTTTAACCTTTTGCTTTGTTTAGGTAAACTAGAAGTAGCTGGCAACTCAAAGAATACTTATTTGAGTCAGCAGTGACTTATAAAAGAATACTTGTTTGAGTCAAAAGTGATATAGAAAATAATTTTTTTTTTAACTTCAAAACATGAGTTTGTCTAGTGGATTGTCGGCTAGTAAATAAACATATATAGTTTGTAAATAAACATATATAGTTTGTGTGATCATACGAACAAGTATAAAAAATTGAAGTATCTTTTCTTTTCCTTTGATCTTTCATATTGCATGTTGTAATTATTAAACCAACCAAAAAAGGAAGGAAAAAGCTAAAACAAAACCTGCAAAACAATTTATAAAGTGTTTTCGTACAACTTTGTATTATTTGACAATGTATGAATAAACTATATTAGTAAAAGACTGAAAAAATTTGAACACATAATTCAACCATTTTTTCTCGTGTTATTTTCTATTTTTTCATAGGATATACGGGCCTAGACTTATTTTGTTAATTTCGTCTCACGTTCTTTTAGTCATCTCTTCCGACAAAGAAGAGTTAAACTAACATCATTTTTTTTTTGTTCCTTAAGGAAGAGAAAAAAGGTAAAAATTTAAAAAACTTAAAAGATGTTAAATTAAAAGGGTTTTAAAAAGACGAGTCAAGTTAAGAAGAAAATTTGAAGAAAAATAAAATATTTATTATTTATTATTTCTTTATTCTTTGTTCTTTGTTCTTATACATGTAAGAAAATTGAGTTATAAAATCTAATACTTTTTTATCGTATTTATTCTTTATTCTTCACTAGATTTTGTACTCACATAAAAAATATTATATCTCCCTAATATAATGAAAATCGGTGAAAAATTTGAAATCCCATCAAAATAGTGTGCTTAATATCTTATTCTACTCTTTGAATAGGTTTTCATTGAAAGCATTTTTATGAAAATTGTTCTAATAAAAGCCTTATGAAATAATGTTCATGTTTAAACGTTATTGTTTCAAACACCATAAAATAGGGAGGGATTGTTAGAGAAATAATCAACATACCTAACTTTATCCTAACAAATTTGATTAAGTTTTTTGGGAATAAAGTATTTAAAGCATGAAAAGTATCTTTTATTATTAGATCTTGATAGATGCAAATGTTAAGTCTAATTTCAACACACGTTATAGCACCTTGTCATCTTGTTTTTGTTAGATAAGATTACACTAAAAATAGTCGATATATATTGTCTTTGACATTTCATAATACACTCCTTACTTATAAAAGTGCATAGAATATTATTTCATTTGACTACCAAGAGGATCTCACAATAAGTTTCCTTGAAGAGTCAATAAAAATTGTTTTACACCAACAAATTCTTTGAAAGGACAATTTCTCACTTTTTCATAGTTCATAAACCGAGTATGGTCTTGACTTATTTTCAAGAAAAGTTAAAAAATATTTGACAAAGGTCTAATAAGGGATGAGAAGTATAAGTTTTCTTCTCGTAAAAGCTTGTATTAAATATTGCCTCAAGAGTACTTAATATAACTCTTAAATGTTTATAAGAATAAAAGCATATGACAAAGAAATTCCCCCTTTCACAACGACTATTCAAATATTTTCAAATATTTTCTTTTCAAGCTCTTTATAAATGGGGTAATCTTGGAAAAAGGAAGAAATTTTGCATTAATAACTTTTGGCCAATTGTCAAAACTGAAATTGTAATTTTTAAAAAATAGAGATTTTGTAATATTTTTTGGAATTTATTCCAAAAAATTATGAAAAAATATAAAAATAAAAACATGCAAAAATTATATTTTTTAGCATAAGAGTCAATTACGTATTGAAAAAGTATCATCGGCGAGACGTTACTCTTATGAATTTTTATAAACATTTTTAATACATAATCAAATATCTCTTGTGTATTGTTCTTTCGAACTATAATAATAAAACTATAGCATTTTATTTGAAAGACAAAATATACAAAATCAAATTATAAACATAAAATTAATTTTAAAATATATAAACAAAATCAAAACAGTAATTAATGTAACATGTAGGACCGTGACTTACTCTAATATAATAAAGTGACTCTTAATACAATATAATTCAATGGAGAATAATTTCAAAAATATAAATTTATTTATTTTAAACTTCAATATTTCCATGAACTTATTTGGAATTTCAACATTTCTCCTCTTTGTGTGAACAAGAATAAAGAGAGTTAGATATATCATCAATTTGTGATATTGTCGTGCATACCTTTTATTTATCTTTATATCCATTTTTTCTCTATTTAAAATACAATTGAATAATAGACCATAACATACGAGTAATTGAAACAAAAAATAATATATTTTTTTAAAGTTTATTAAAATTATACTATATATAATACATTAAATTATTATTTGTTTATGTAGTATATGTTTATATTTCAAAATATATTCTAATATAATGAAACGTTATTTATTTTTACATCTAGGGTCCATAAATAAACACCTATACATATATCCACCACCCACAGTTTCGTTATAAACCAATTAAAAATATCAATTAAAAAGACGCAAATTTCATTTTTGAATAGACAACCTAGTTAATATCTTTATATTTTCAAAGGAACTTCAACAATATAAAATGAATAATGGTTAAGAGATGATGTAAAATGAATAATGGTTAAGAGACGGATATATGCTCATTTTCACAAAAAGTTGCATATAAAAATGAATTTATATTATTTAGTATGTTTATTTTTACGTCATATGCATGACAATTAACATACGAAAGTTTATACAAACATTTCTCCTAGTCCTAGACTTTTTCAACTAAACAAGTATTTACAAGACACTTTATCTAAAATATGACCAATATACAAACTTTTTATTAGTAAAAATATTAGATAAAACAAACTTTTTCTTGGTAAGCAATTATTAGATCTCAAAATATCACGATTTTTTATGGTTTCTATCACTCCATGCACACCTGAGGACACAAATGAAGAAGAAGAAAAAGAACAAGAATATGCTAGAAACATTATAGAAACTAGGGAATTTTTTTTAACAGACAAATGTTAATGAACACTATTTCCAACTACATGTCTAATTCTAAGGTGGTGAATTTTTCAGAAGTTTCATCATGAAGTTGAATCTCATATCTGTTGAGGTCATTGGTTCAGGCCACTTTGCTCCTTCCGGAACCTTAACACATTTGTAGCCATGGCCTTTGTAAAACATTGTGGCCACACGATTTTCTATGTCACAATGCAGTGCCATAGCACGACAGTTCCAACTTCTGGCATGAGACTCAGCCTTTTCTACCAGTTTTGTAGCTATTCCCTTCCTCTTAAAATTTTCACGAACTGCCAGATTTGATATGTATGCAATTCCAGTCCTGCAACACAGTAATTTACTTATATTCATCAATAAAGATCATAGCAAATGAAGTTGTTTTTTTATCCGATAAATATTAATCGTTAGTTTTTGTTAACGGAAGGAGTTGAATTTACGTTCTCTTCCATCTCTTTTCTAAATCCACCAAATCAACCTTGTTTTGAAGGGTAATCGATTGTTCTAAAGGTTTGTAAGATTATAACTCAGCAAAAGTTCCATATCGATTAGAGATAAAGTTATAAATATTATAAATCATGTTCTATATAAACTGATTTTGTGGGGTTGAAGTAATCTTAAAATCCTCTCATATATATATATATTAACACATGGTTCTAAAGAAATTTTCTGCATAAAGAGTTTATATATGACTCATATGCATAAAGTAGGTACCTTCTATGTCGCTGTGGCCCTTTTCTTGGTAGAAAGTCTGCAATATTGTCTACTGTTAATATACCAACCACATAGTCCTTGTTGAGACTGAATTTACCATCAAAATAACCAATCTTGTGACCCTCAGTTCCAAATGAAACGGACTCATCAAGTGGGGTGCCAATAACAGCCACCAAACACATTTTTCTGCAGTGTCTTGGCTTAAACAATCCTGATAATGTAGCCGCTAACATAGCTAATAACATATCTATCACCAATCTGTCTATTCTGAGCACAAAATCTAATGGGAAGGAATATTCAGGGAAGAAGCGTTTGCAGTGAGTCTCTACTACTTCCCAGTAGTCTTCTAACCTTGCCTCGCGGACAACAATTTCTGGTGACACTGCTGGGAACAAATCAGCAACTTCACTAGCCCTGCAAATTCCTGAACTCAAACACCAGATTCTTATCTTCTAGTTAAGTTTCCATCTGAGTATAGTAATAAATGGAAAGTTGAAGATAGAATCCAAATTATTCTTATGAAATTAAACTAATTAACAAATATAAGAGAGAAAAGTGATTTGAATGTGTGTCTTATTATGCATCGGAGATAGCTTAATTTCAGAAGAATAATTTGGATTCTATCAGTTGGAAAGTTGCATCTGCAGAATGCTTTGGATCATGTAAAAAATCAGAACCTATGAACTGAAAATGGAACTGCATTGCATGGTTTAATGTAACTATACTTATGTATGATGCTCCTCATTGTTGACTATAGTTAACTTGAAAAATGGTTTGAATTAGACGAAGTGAATGGAGAGAACTTTTCAATATTTTTCAGAAGGACAAAAAACAAAGCACAACCCAGTAATGCAATGAAGCTTAGCTATGAAGGCAGCACTGCAGAGGAGGTAACAATGTAGAGAAGTACCTGAGTTGGAGAGACAAAGGAGGGAGGAGCCATTGGAGGAAGGTGAAACCATGGAAGGGAAAGAGTTTGGTTTCTTAGAAGTGATATTGAAAGGTGAGAATTTGGTGAGAGTTGAAGATACAGAGAAATTCAAAGGAATAACTGACAGCATTTTGTGGAGGATCTGCTTTGTGGAACTCCCACATCGTTTGAAATATCTTTATACTGTTGTTTGGTATAAGAGAGAAAGACCATGGCATGTGTCAGTAGAGAACGTGATTAGCTGTTGTTTGTCACAGGTGGAAGAATACTTTTAATGAGTTATAATGATCACAATTTGTCCTTTTATTTTTTAAACATTAAATATAGAAAAATATTTTCACTTTTTTGTATATAAGATACTTTGAAAAAATGAAAATAAAAAACATATATCATATCAAGAAATTTAAAATATATGAGTGACTCTTTAAAATTAGGGAAAGGCACGTGTTGACTCCTAAAATTAATAAAACTCATTATTTCATTTCTAAGAAGCACATGTGACACGCCAATTTGTCAATCTTTACTTTTTTGTCGCCTATCTCTTGTGAATCTTCTTTTACTTGTCTTTCTTATAAATATGTCATGCATTAGCTATTTTGTCACGTTCAACTTGTCTGTATTCAATATTTCTCCAGAACATGTTAGATGATATTATGAGTGTTAGACAAAGTCCTATAGTGCATTGATTTCATGAAATGATAGGTGGCGGTGAAGACTTCACTTGCATTTGTTCTCTTCATTAGATGAAGATTCAATTTTTCTAAACCATGGATTAATGAAAGCTATTAGACAAAACCTTCAATCTTAGTCGTTGAGTCATATGAATCCAAATCATTTTAATAATTATAGTATTCAAAGAAGTAGTATATTACAATTCTGGAATGTTATAATGACTATAGTGAACTGTTTTCTAATAGACAATGTTAATGAATACTATTTCCTACTATATGTCTAACTAGAGTGGTGAATCTTTTAGAAGTTTCATCATGAAGTTGAATCTGATATCTGATGAGGTTCTTGGTTGAGGCCACTTTGCTCCTTGTGGAACCATGACACATTTGTAACCTTGGCCTTTGTATAACATTGTGGCCACAGGATTTTCCAAGTCACAATGCAGTGCAATAGCACGACAGTTCCAACTTCTCGCATGAGACTCAGCCCTTTCTATCAGTTTTTTAGCTATTCCCATCCTCCGAAAATTTTCTCTCACTGCAACATTTGATATGTATGCAACTCCAGTCCTACAATAAAGTTATTTGGTTATAGTCATCAATAAGAAGAAACTGTGCATGTGAGATGAAAGATTCTGTGTAATGAGTAACTTTTGTGCTATAGAGGGATATCATTCATTCAGCTTTTGCTTCTAAGACAAAAGACTCGGCCAATTGTAACTTTCTGGGAAACATTTCGGCAGTTTTTGGTGCTGGTTTAAGTATTACTTTTAGCGAACATGTTCTTCTGCTTGATGCAGAAAAATATTTTGCAGAGAATACACTTCCAACACTTGATGAGAACATGCTGCACAATTCCTTAACTGAATTCCCTAAAACGTTTTGTGCCTCTTCAAGGGACAATGCTCTCTTTCCAAACAAAACTCAACTTTTTAGGTCATTATTTATATATATGAAAAAGAGCATGGTTATAAATGCTTTCAACACACACATACACATATATATAGATATTATACAAGGAAAGTTTTCTGCATAAAGTTTTGAGATCTGACCATTATGCACCCAACAGAGAGAATGGACAAGCAAATTTAACTCAAACAGGAACACAACAACCCACATCAAATTGAAGCTTATAACCATGAAATGCACCATTTATTGTTTCATGGTCAAACAACGAATCAATGTTTCACTATTGACTTCCAAATTGAAATTCTGTGTGTTGAGGTAGTAATTTTATCAGCAAAGGTACAAACACAAAATGATTAATTTATTTAAAAGTCATTTTCTTAATGAAGATGATGAACTATGAAGGCAAACACACATAAAACCAAAAGTTCAAAGCATTATAATAACTTCAGTCCTTAAATAACCCTTTGTTACAGGTTGCTGAATAGTTGTATTAGTTGATTTCAGTTGGTTAGTGGTTGAGTTTAGTTAATTTCCATTGCAATTCCCTCTTGTACCATCATCACCTAATCATTCAATACAGTGACATACTTGAATGGAAGTAAAGCTATGCCACATGGAGTTATTGCAATTTTTTCCTCAAAATGATGATATCCCTTACTAGTCCAAGTTCCAAAAGTGAGTGTTGCACATACCTTCTATGTCTCCTTGGCCCCTTTCTTGGTAGAAAGTCTGCATTATTGTCTACTGTCAATATACCAGCCACATAACCCTTGTTGGGACTGAATTTTCCATCAAAACTACCAATTTTGTTTCCAAATGAAAAAGACTCATCAAGTGAGGTCCCAATAACAGCCACCAAACAGATTTTTCTGCAGTGTCTTGGCCTGAAGAATCCTGCTAAAATACCTGCTAACATAGCCACCAACAATCTGTCTATTCTGAGCACAAAATCTAATGGGAAGGAATATTCAGGGAAGAAGCACTTGCAGTGAGTCTCTGCCACTCCCCAATAGTCCTCCAACCTTGCCTCCCGGACAATAATTTCAGGACACACTGCTGGGAACAAATCAGCAACTTCACTAGCCCTGCAAATTCCTGAATTCAAAAACCAGACTTTTATTTATCTCCTACTCAAATTTCCATCAGAGTATAATAAATGGAACTGCTATTTTCTCCTACTGCAGAATGCTTTGCATCAGGTGAAATCAAAACCTAAGAAGTGAACATGGAACTACATGATTTGATGTAGCTATACTTATGTATGATGCTCCACATTGTTGACTATGGTCAACTTGAAAAAGGGTTTGAATAAGATGAATTGAATGGAGAAAATTTCCCAATAACTTTCAGAAGGGTTAGAAATTAATCACAACCCAGTGATGCAATGATGCTTAACACTGAAACCAGCCCTGTAGAACAGGTAAGTGTGCAGAGAAGTACCTGAGTTGGGGAGAGAAAGGAGAGAGGAATCATTGGAGAAAGGTGAAATCTTGGAAGGGAAAGAGTTTGATTTCTTAGAAGTGATATTGAAAGGTGAGAATTTGGTGAGAGTTGAGGATACAGAGATATCAAAGGGAATAATAGACAGCATTTCGAGGAGGGTCTCTGTGTCTGGTCTGGAACTCCCACTTCATTGGAAATATCTAATGTTTGTGTTTGTGTTTGGTATAAGAGAGAGTTAGTTACATGTAACATGGCATGTGCGACTACGAAGTCAAGACAAAAGAAGGTGAATCAAGTAGGATGAGGTGTTGTTTGTTATATAGGTAAGAGAATTCTTTTCTGGTTAGAAAAAATGAGAACGTTCTTTTTAAGACTTTCGATATAATCGAAAATATATTTCAACAAAAAATTTTGTTAAGATTTTAACAGTGGCACCGATGTTTTAAAAATTTTATTAGAAAAAGCTTTACTAAAGGAAACGTTACATGGAAGTGAAAATTTAATTAGAGAGAGAAAGGGAAAAAGGGAGAAAGCAAGAAAGGGAGAAACATAGAAGCGAAAGAGAGCGAGACAACGCAACTGGTTGTCGCTGGAGTCACCAGATTTAGAGATGCACTGACTTGAAATTGTCGTCGGTAAGTATTTCGCCGTCCACATCGGAGGACACTTACAGTATTCCCATACACTATCCTTATTCATCCACCTCGTTGCATTCAGAGTTGGGAGTGGGTTTGCGGAGACTACGGCCACCTTCTGTCGTCGACGGCAAGGATTTCATCCTCCACAGCGTTGCATTGTAAGTTTGCTTTGCTTCCATTAGACATTTCCCTACGGTGTTCGATGATGATGAATTTAATTTCGTTTTCGTAAAGTTTTGAGCTTTTGTGCGAAAAACTTGGTTTTGAAGATGTTCGTTTTTCGTGGAAGTTTGGAAAACTTATTTGGTGGTGTTGTCGTGAGTGTTTTGTGCATTTTTAGTGGCCATTGTTGTAGTTCGTGGTTGTGTGTTCTAGAGTTGTGGCTCTTTGCAAATTTTGAAGAAAGCACATTTGTGTATTTTCGTATTTGGGTGCTTGTGTGTTGTTGTTTGGATTTTTTTCATTTTCTATTTCAGTGTGATGTATGCAATAACATTTGTGTTATTTGTTTGGCAGGAAGAACTACAACAGAAAAGACAGCAATACATTTGGGATTGGATTCTAGATGTTGACAACATCCACAAGCATGACATCCTTCAATACTATGACGTCTTTGCTAAAAGTTAGTTGTTATCGAAGTTCTTTGATGATATTGTAAAGCACTTCCAAGAGCAAAATTCTAGATTGAACAAGAATGAAATGAATATAGTAGATCCCCTGATTTTTTGTAATGGGTACCCACATGAAGGACATAAGTGTTGTTGAAGTTCGGCTGAATATTAATTTGGAACTCTGTTTTTCATTTATATGATAACAGTTTTTATATATCTGCAACTGCAGTGTAGAAATTGCAACAATACTTCCCACATTTGAATGCTTGAGTCCCCACTTATTTAAGCTTTTATGTAATTTATAATTTTGAAGGACCAAAACCACCTACGTTAGTCAATATACAATGTTTAGGTTATGGAAATTGTATGATGTAGAATGTGTGTAAGTGAATGCATTGTGTGATCACAAAACCATATTGAATTTTTATTTTAAAAGATGCAATTGCAATCCAAAATTTACAACACTAGTCCCTAGATAATAATTCTTAACTCCCCATTTACTGATGAGTTGAGGATTTTGACAACTTTCAAGCAACATAAGCACAGACTATGGTGGATATGTAGTGTTTCTTTTATTGAAATTGTATGAAGGACAATGTGTGTTATGATATTTTAATTTTTTAACCACCTGCAAGAGCAATTAGGAATTTGCAACACTGCTCCCCACATATCATTAGTTGACTACCCATTTACGGGTTGAGTTGATGATTTTGACAATTGTCAAATAAGACAAGCACCGACGTTAGTAAATAGAAATTGAATGATGAAAATTTTCTTAAAGTGGGTGAATTGTGTGATCCCAATACTATATTTAACTTACTTTTAAAAAAATCTGCAACCTCGGAACATAATGCCAACTTAACTCCCCATATATTAATGTTTGACTCCCAATTATGTATGGCATGAGTATTTTGGCAGTTGTCATGTAAGACAACAACCCACCCACTTAAGTGAATGGAGAATGGATGATGGAAAATTTGTTTAAGTGGGTGAATTGTGTTATCCCAATACGATATTTAACCTAGTTTTAAAAAAATATGTAACCTTAAAACATAATGTCCAACTTAACTCCACACATTTTAATGCTTAACTCCCCACTTACGTATGACATGAGTATTTTGGTAATTGTCAAGTAAGAAAGCACACACGTTAGTGAATGAAAATTGGATGATGAAAAATTTGTTTAAGTGGGTGAATTGTGTGATCCCAATATGATATTTAATTTAATTTTAAAAATATCTGGAACCTGGAAACATAATGTCCAACTAAACTCCCCACATATTAATTCTTGAGTCCCCAGTAACGTATGACTTGAGTATTTTATCAATTATCAAGTAAGAAAGCACCCACGTAAGTGAATGGAGATTGGATAATGGAACATTTGTTTAAGTGGGTGAATTGTGTGATCCTAATACGATATTTAAATTAGTTTTAAAAGTATCTGCAACCTGGATACATAATGTTCAACTTAACTCCCCGCATATTAATTCCTGACTCCCTAGTTACGTATGACTTGAGTATTTTGTCAATTGTCAAATAAGAAAGCACCCACGTCAGTCAATGGAAATTGGAAGCTGAAAAATTTGTTTAAGTGGGTGAATTATGTGATCCCAATATGATATTTAAATTAGTTTTAAAAAGGATTAATTAGACTTTTGATCCTCTACTTTATATGCGAGGTTCATTTTGGTCCTCTTATTTTTTCGGGGTTCAATTTAGTCCCCTAGTTTGTGTAGGAGGTTCAATTCAGTCCTGTGTGTTAACAGCGTTAAAAAAATTAACGGCATAGTGATTTGATGTGATACTGTGGCAATTTTACATGACGTGTCAAGTAGGGACATCAAATTATGTGGACAGTAGAGAACGAGAAATTAAAGGCAGTGGTAATTGGAAGAAGAGAAATTAGGGTTCGTGGAAGAAAGAAATTAAGGTTTGTGGAAGAAAGAAATTTGGGTGCGAGGAAGAAATTGGGGATAACGATTGAACAAATTAGGGTTCGAGGAAGAAGTGAAAATCAATCAATATATAACGATTCCAAGAGGAAGGATTCGCGGTCTCCTTCAGTGCAGCAAAGGTTCGTCGTTGTGTTCATAGTGGGACGAAATCGAAGGTAAGTTTTCTGGTTTTTTTATGGATTGAATGTCGTGTTTTACTTATATAGTATTGTCTTTGTCGGCGTTGGTATTATTTTTTATGTGTTATTTTATCTGTGTGTTTGTAATGGTGTGTGGGTTGTGGTCTCGTTGCTTTGTGGTGGTCCCATTTGTTTGTGGTTAGTGGGTTGTGGTCCCGTTTTAAATTTTTTGGGATATGGGATGTAATATGTATTGTATATGTGGGCATTGGTTGTGCGTCGAGTAACTTGGAATATGTATTTTTATAGGTTGGGATGTGTGACGATAGATTTGAGGTGGTGGTCCACCATGCGGGATACTTTGAAAGGAATGAAGCTAGGTGGAGTTATAGTAATGGGTTAACGTCCACGTTGGCGTGTGACCCATATAGGTGGAGCTATTTTGAAATAATGGGAATACTTAGGGAAATGGGTTATGTAAAAACATTAAAGATTTGTGGTATAATTTTAGTAGGTCAGAGGTATTGGAGAACAACTTGAAAATTTTGTCTAATGACATGGCTGCAATGCAAATGGTCAGAATTGCTAGAAGGAATGGGCAGGTTCATATGTATGTTAATCACTCAATTTGCGTAGCTAAGGTTGTGGACAATTTTTTGGAATACTTCCCTGAAGAGGTGATTGCAGAAACAGGAACTACAAATGTTGAGGTCCAGGCTGAGGTGGATGGTCACAGTGGTTGTGGCGATGGAGATCATTAATCCTGTGCATGATAATAATGTTATTCATGAAGCTGAAATGCAACAGGATAAAAACGTTTGTGATATGGAATATGAATTGGAAGATGACGCTGATAGTCACCATAACATTAGGGTGGAGTCACAAATTGAATTTGAGGAAACTAGAGCTGATGGAGTAGGTGTAGGTAAGGAAACTGGAGTTGATGCAGAAGGTGATGAAGCTGGAGCTGATGGAGTAGCTGTAGATAAGGAAACTAGAGTTGATGCAGAAGGTGATGAAGCTGGAGCTTATGAAGTAGTTGTAGATAAGGAAACTAGAGCTGATGCAGTAGGTGAAGGTGATGAAACTGGAGCTGAGGCACATGAGGCAGTAGGTGGGGAGGAGAGAAATGAAGATGAAACTGATTCTGATCTAGTTAATGTAAGTTTCCATTATGAGGACAATTTATGGGAAGGAAATGGGGAAGAAGATAGTGAGGATGACGATTTAGAATTTGATGGCAGTGCCCATGTTGATATGTGAGATAGGGGGTTATCTGATGATGGGTGGGAATCAGATGACATGTACAACGATGATCCAAGCAGTAATGACTCGTTGGTCAGTCGCAGCCAATGTAAGGCAAACTTTGGAACGTATTTTCCAGATAAAGAGTCATTTATAGAGGCAATAAGGACATATGGAGTGCAATCTGGAAGAAGGCTTAAACTTAAAAAAATGATAAACGTAAATGTAGAGTGATATGTTTGGGTGGGAAAGGGAAGTGTTCTTGGTTTGCCTATTGTGCTTATATGGCTGAAACACACATATGGTAGTTAAGGAGAATTAATGACAAGCACAAGTGCAGCAGAGAATTCAATGTGAAAATGCTAAATGCTAAGTGGTTAAGTAGTAGGTTGGAAAACACATTAAGAGACAACCCAAGTTTGAGGGCAGTTGATATTCGCAATAAAGTTACTAGGAAGTGGAATATTGTTGTGACAAAGTCCATGGCTCGTAGAGCAAAAACACTAGCTGTTGAGCAAGTTGATGGGTCATTTGTAGAACAATTTAGTAGAATCTATGATTATGCACATGAGATTCTTCGGTCTAATCCTGGTTCTACAGCAAAGGTCAAAGTTGAAGGAAATTAAGGGGAAAAATATTTCAGCAGGTTCTACATGTGTTTAAAAGCCTGCAAAGATAATATGATTTCATGCCGCCCTTTTATTGGTTTAGATGGATGTTTTCTGAAACATAAGTATGAGGTGAACTCCTTACTGCTGTTGGAAGGGATGCCAACGACCAAATGCTACCAATTGCCTGTGCTGTCGTTGAAGTGGAAAATAAGGACACATGGACATGGTTTTTGGAGTTTTTAATTGATGATCTTGGGGGACCAGATATTTGTGCAGCCTACACATTCATGTCAAACAAGCAAAAGGTAGGATACTATTTTTGCACAGTTTTGTTATGACCATTTACTGCTGATATAATTGGTGGTCTGCCTTACTTGATTTAATTGTATTTTGCAGGGTTTGTTACCAACCATTCAATCTCTTTTGCCTAGGGTTGACCAAAGGTTCTGCATGAGGCATTTATATGCAAACTTCAGGAAGAAATTCCCGAGAAAGAATCTGAAAGCTTTAATGTGGGAAGCAACTCATAGCACATATCCACAACAATGGGAGAAAGTCATGAAGAGGATGAAAGAAGTTAACAACGATGCTTTCAAACATCTGTTAGGAATACCCCCTAGGTAACCTTACTCAACTTTGCTGAAACTAATTGTGAAGCATTAATGATTTCTGTGTGCCACTTCTACATGTATTGGTCAAAGTCAAGGTTCATCCCCAGACCTTTGTGTGACACACTCGTCAATAACATGAGCGAGACATTCAACAGCATAATTGTACAAGCAAGGAGTAAGCCAATAGTGTCCATGATGGAGGAAATACATCTTTATATGATGCAAAGATGGGATGAGAATAGATCAAAGGAAAAATCATTCAAAAACACAATATGTCCAAGAATCAAGACAAGATTGGACAATGAAACAACAAATTCCACGAATTGGACTCCCAGGTACTTCTAATTTGTTGCACACTCATTTTGATTTAGTCACCATTGCCTCATTTTTTATTTAAACATGTATTGAATTGTGACACACAGTTGGTCAGCAAATCAGATTTTTGAGGTTAGGCACAAATCATTTACTAGGGAGAAATTTGTGGTGAACATAGACAGCAAGCACTACACCTGCAGGAAGTGGAGTCTAACAGGGATACATTGTTGTCATGCAGTGGCTGCAATTAAGTTTTTGAACTTAAGTGAAGAAGATTTTGTCCCTCATTGGTTCAGAATCTCAACCTATGAAGAGACCTACAATTCCATCATATACCCTTGTAACGGCAAGCAAATGTGGACTGAATTCCAGATGTATTGCCCCCTCCTAAACGAATTCTACCTGGAAGACCCAAAAAGAAAAGAAGACTTGAAGCTTGGGAGATAAACAAGAATGGGAAGCAGATTACAAAACATGGCATGACTAAAAAATGTAGCATATTCAAAGAAGTTGGTCATAATCGAAAAAGTTGTCCCCAACAACCTGAACCAGCACCACCAACTCAGCCAACACCACCAACTCAGCCAACACCATCAAATCAGCCAACACCATCAACTTAGCCACCACCATCAATTGAAACAGCACCACCAACTACAACAGCAGCAGGAACTCAGCCACCACCACCAACTGAACCAGCACCACCAACTCAGCCACCACAACCAACTCAACCACCACCACCAACTATTACTCAACCAAGTCAGTCATCACAGCAGCCACCACCAACACCTATGACTCAACCAACTCAGTCACCACAGTCATCACAGCAGTCACCACAGTCATCACAGCAGCCACACCCATGCCACCTTTCAATTCCTCGTCCAACCATACCCAATAGAAGGCAGAAACTGCAGCATAGGAGAGGACGTGTGTGGAAGCCATGAGGATGACTTATGCTTTTTTTATACTGCACGATTTATTTTGGATCTTTGATGTATTATGCAGCTTTTAGATTTCTAAGTCAAGAATGTTTTGTCCAGTTTTAATTTACATGTTTTACATTGTAAGTTCAAAAATCCAAAACACTATTGGATGTCTTTTGTGCTGTAACAGCAAGTACAATGATGTGTTTCTATAATATTGGCTTATGATTGAAAAATTGTCGTTATTGAATGTTTGTAATGCTTGTAAGTAGGATACCAAACACATATTTCTTTAACACCAATTTTTCATTAATTAACTAAGTCATACAACAATTCAGCTTTCCAATTACATATTTCAAGACAATAAAATGAAAAACACAAACTGATACCCCCAATACACAAACTGATACACCCAATACAGATTTCAACACCACCGAATACAGATTTAATCACACACTTTTCATCAATCGTGACAACACAATGATGTTCACTACAACTAATAAACCCACTATCCCTAGTAAAACATTAATAAACATTCTGGATCCCTTAAGTTCTTTCTCCAGAATAAATATCTTCCTTCTTTGCCTTATAATAGTGTTATCCCTTTCATCAGCAGCATCTTCCGAACACCATTTAAAGTAATTACAACCAATGAAAGCTTCACTTCCCCTCTGTTATTGACAACATCCACAACACAAAACAACCTTCATGTTAGTTGCAAACAATTATTGATCAACGAATCACAGAAAAAGGGTGATGGATCTAACCCTGTAATTAGGACAACCCCAAAATTGCTTCCCACCATTTTTAGTAGTTCGAGCTGTTATTAACACAGCAACTTCTCCACAGTTGCAAATGGGCGCTCCACCGTGAGACAAAACACCACCACCATGATTAGATAACCTTGGATTTTGCGTACCCCACGAGTTACAGGAGCAAGATGAAGAAGAATGGCCCCTAGACATCACTCAAAATTAAGAAAGCTTGCCAAATGAAGATGAACTCCAGTAGGACAAAGAAGACGACTGAAATTAGGGCAAATGAACACTTCTATCTCCATAAATAACCTTCATTGCCACCTCATTACACCACATTGATGACAAGGTACTCAGGACTTGCCACGTTCCTGTTCCAAACAGACACATTGGCACTATTCTAACATCGTTTAACTAAAACTAACGGGAGGGACCATTTTAAACTGTTTTAACAAATTGGGAGACTAAATTGAACCCCGAAAAAATTGAACCTCAGAGATAAAGTAGGGGACCAAAAGTCTAATTAAGCCTTTTAAAAATATCTACAACTGGAAAACATAATGTTTAACTTAACTCCCCACATAGTAATTCCCTACTCCCTAGTTACGTACGAGTGGAGTATTTTATCAATTGTCAAGTAATAAAGCACCCACGTCAGTCAATGGAAATTGGAAAATGGAAAATTTGTTTGAACGAGTGAATAATGTGAACCCAATACTATATTTAAATTAGTTTTAAAAAAATTGCAACCTCGAAACATAATATCCAACTTTACTCCCCACATATTAATGCTTGACTCCCCACTTACGGATGACATGCAATTTTTGATAATTTCAAACATTCAACAAAGACCAAGGGTCAGTGTTTCGGTCATGCATTTTGGTAGATAGAAAATTTGTGATAGTTACTGTATTGCTTGATGAAAAATGAATTTTGTACCTTTTTAAATATCTGCGACCTCGGAACATAATTTCCAACTTCACTCCCCACATATTAATGGTTCACTCCCCATTTACGAATGACTTGGAGATTTTGACAATTTTAAAAAACCACAAATATCCACTATGGTCAATATTCAATGTTTTGGTCACCGCATGATGTCATCAAATTATCGCAATTATATTTCATTACAACATGCAAGTGCAGTCCACATTTTCTACCAGTACTCCCCACATGTTAATGCTTTACTCCCCAAATATGGAAGATTTGACGACTTGAACAATTTGAAAGAGCCACAAACACCCACGACGGTGAATATTCAGTGTTTATTAAATGGACATTGAATGGTGCAAAATTTGTGTAAGTGACTGCATTATGTTATCACATATCCATATTTCAGTTCTTGTAAATTTTGTAACTTCGTTCCACAATTTGTAACTTGACTGCCCACAATTTGTACAGATGACATGACAAATATAACAATTTGAAACTGCCACAGACACCCAGTTTACTCAACAACCAATTTAAATATTAAAGGACATACAATATCAATAAATTCCTTTTGTTGCAGACTTAATCTATCATTCAGAGCATCGATAAGAGTTGTAATGAGCTCAAAGAAGGGTTCAATGGTACAGTCAGAAAGATGAAATCGTTGTCGTCGACGACTTCTGCTACGCCCTGTCTCCGGTAACCCACCCAAACGGCTGAAATGACTCGAACTTTCCACCACTACTCTACAATGCTTAACTTTTCTCACTCTCTCACTCTCTCGCTCTCGCGGTCTTCAATGGATTTTCTTCTCTTCTTCCTTTGCACCACTCCTTTTCTCTTTGTCTTTGTCTCCACCACTACTCTAAACTCTCTCTGTATTTCGGTCTCTCGCTCTCTTTCACTTTCTTCCGGCAATGCTCCAAGAGATCATTGTTTTTTGCTCTCTTTGTGTCTCTGGTACTCCGGTGTTTTTCGCTTTCTCTTCTCTCTCATTCTCATTCTCTCTTTCTCTCTTCAATGCACTTCTCCATTTCAGTTTCCAAACAAAGCAACTCCCGCACGTGTAAAATTCGCCTTAGTAAAAGATTTTTGTAATAAAATTTTAAAAACTTTGGTGCCACGTCAGATTTGTCAAAATCTTGTCAAAATTTTTTGTTGAAATATCATTTTCGCGATATAAAATAATAAAATATATTTACTTTTTTATATAAACTGTTTAAAAAAAGTCGCAATCATATGTTTAAATAAAATTAAAATTAGAATTTTTTTATATTTTAAATAATTTTAAAAATAAAAAGCAATTTAAAATAAGATGATATTTAGGAATTACAACAGGTCGAGTTGGGTACGGGTAGTATCTATCTGTAACTCGACCCGCAACCAAAAAATTTACCTGCTACCTGTGCAGGTATCTGTTCAAAAAATAATTACCAGTCTTTTCCATCCCTAGTAATATTTAGTATAACTAAACTTTTTTAGCTCAATTGCATACAAGACTTATTCTACACAAAAAAAAAAAAGTTCCTTCCAAAGAATTTGAAGATTGCATGAGAGAGAGAGGAATCACCCTATCTACAACTTTAGAGTTCTTCTTGGAGATCAGAAACTCAAATTTATCAGCATGAGAGAACTATTTTGAAGGAAATCAGTCCAAATATCAGAAACAAAATTCATCCACATAAGCAATTGTTTGATCGCAGGCGTCATCAATCGCAAGCGTCATCAATCAAGTAAGCCATGAAATCACCATTTTGTTGTAGTGTTTCCCAACTTCGTGCAAGGGATCTCGGGCGTGCACAGTGGAGATTGGCAAGAATGAATCACTCATTGTTTTTGGTTGCCATGTTTCCATTGTTGGTAAATGTTATCAACGAGAGGAGGGGAAACAAGAACAAGGGCAGGATTCTCACCAGATGAAGAAAAAGGGAACTGAGTGGGTTCATGAGTTGATAGAGGCACGTTGAAGAATATAGAAGCGAAACCAGATTAAACTGATACCATGTAAGAACAGGGTTAAACACATAAGATGTTTGGAGAAAGGCAAGCCAAAAATAAGAGTTTGCAGAGAGAACACTTTATTAAGAGATACTCATTATTTCAGTACATGTGAACAACAAAAAAGATTGAATATATTGAATATAAAGGGTAAAAGAAACAAGCTAAGAAACTAACTAAAGCAAAAACAGATATAACTGAATAAACTAAAATAAGCTATCTTGCGACTCTATCATCACACTCCAAGTTATTCTGATAAATGTTGTAAAATAAAACAAAATATGAAATCTGAAAGTTGTTTTTATTTTACTATCAAATCACATGATATACATAAATGATATGTCTAATGACAAACAAAATGTTTTGTTTGATGAATGCATTGTTTATTCTAATGATAATAAATGCAAAGCACTTGCACTTTGTGTTCTTAGACTTCTATGATAAGTTGATGCTCGGAGAGACCACGAAGATAGGTAGTCTTAGTATTTCATGGTACTTATTGAATATTATAAATGTTTGTTTTGTCTACGTAGAAAATGTTCGTTTATTCCATCTTAAAATAAGATCCCCTCTAGAGAACTTATATTTATCAAATATTTCTTAAATAAGATGTTTTTGGTCAACAACCTTTCTAAAGACAAAATGTCAAAGGACCATCAGTATCGTATGATATTGTACTCTAATATTGCTAAAAGTTATCTAACCTAAGCCTAATGAGGTATCTCCTATATTTGAATATTGATTGAAGAAGATATGCAATTAGTGTTGCATAATTAATACATGAAAAGTGTGTTTTCCTATCTAAATTAGTATAATTCTTGTGACTTCAAATGTTGTTCATGTTTGTATGGGTGACATCAAGGACTTTTCATCATAAATTCCTGTTTGTATTGTTTATTGTGAACAACTTTATTATATTCCAATCAACTGATTCTATTTATTGAATACATTATCACATGTTTTAGAATACCCACTAGTTTTGTAACTTGTAAAATGATAAGAGAAAGGAGAATGTCAGACAAATTATATTTTGAATTTAATTTTAAAATCATTTTAATTTCTAATTTGTATAAACCTATAGTACAAAAAATTGAAGTAAATATGGCGGTTATAAAAAACTGCCATAATTTGCTTCATAATACAACAGTTCTATAACTACCACATTTTGTATGCAAAATATGGCATTTGAAAATGCCATTATGCTCCCATTACACATTACGCCATTTTTCAATGGCGCCATCTTTCCCTCCATAATACTTTTTTTTTTATTTACTTCTCATTTAATTCTATCTTTTTTATTACATAGTAAATTGAATTTTAATGAGACAAATGCACACACAAAACATAAAATTGGCTCATGTAAGACAAGCCCTACAAAATCTTCTCTATCAACCCCAATCTTTGTTTCGTTTCCACACTCCTCACACCTCGCAATTTTCCACTCTCGCACCTCGCAGTTCCCAATCCTCGTCGACTCCACCCTCCTCGTCGTAGGAGATCACATCGTTGTTTCCACTACGCGCACCTCGATGTTTCCGCTCCTCGCACCTCACACCACCACACCGTTCTTGCTGTCGATTTCATCGTCGGAGATCTCGTATAACTCGTCGCTGCAAGTGGAGATTACCAAGTCGCCGAAGATCGGGACTTCCTTCGCCACACTGATTGGGAAGCAGCAAAGTGTCGAACATCTCTAGCAATTCTAACGACAATGTCGACCAGGGTTTCTTCGCGAGCCATTTCTCCACTGCCCAAACCCTCAACCAATCGAGCACACTAGCAGTCGCCACGGAGCATTCGCTCTATATTTCCTCATTTCCGACACGGACAAGGTCCTTCCACTTCTTTCCCTCTATTACAATTTCGTTTTTGGTTGGTTTGCACTTTGATTAGTGACTAATGTGCGACTCCTATTGTTTGCTCTGATTATTGGGTTAATTATGGATGAATGTAATATTGAGTGTGCTCTATTGCATTTGGTTGAGATTGAAAATATCAATTGGGAAGTATAATTTTGTATTCTGTTATTGAAATCATATAAAGATATATGAAAATCATATAAAGATATATGAAACTAGAAGAGGTATTCAATTTATTGATAAAAATAAAAGGTCTAATTATTATTTTGGCCTTTTCAATTTTTTTTGTCTCAATATTTATTTTTATTTAATTAAGTCTTATTATATGTTAAACCGATTTATTGTGGTTAAAAATTATCATTAACGTTTTTATTACGTTTTAGCCAATAAAAATATGTCTTTGATTTAGTTTATAATTTTTTCTTTTATAAATTCAATTGACTCCCTATATTATTTAAATAAAGACAATAAATATCAATATAAAAAATATAATTCCTGAGAAAATATATATATTCTCAAACTTTAATATGTATGATTAAATAATTAATTCTTTCATTTTCTTTCTTAACTTAAAATAATCTATTATCAATGAAATTAAAATTGAAGCGTTACTAAAATTTATATTAATTATTACAAAGAGTATTTCTTTTTAGCTTTAAGCCAACACATTTCTTTATTATATTTAATTTATACAAATTGGTTTTTACTACTTTAAACTCAATGGATGCATATAAAGTTGTTAAAATGGGTTACACAGATGGAACTTGCGAGTCAACCCGGTTCACCACGAATTCGGACCGGGTTGGATTGAAATTTTTTTACAACTTTCAATACAGGTTGATTTTTGACCCGGCGCATTTAGAACCCGGCTCACGCGGGTTGAACCCGTGGTGAGTTGGGTTGGCTCACCAATCCACAGATAAAAGGGTCACACATGTGTTTTTTATTAAGTTGGGCTTTACATTTGGGTCATGTTAGTATGTTTTTTTAGCCAACATATAAATAATTTGTATTTTGTTGATTTTGGTTTGTATTTGGATTCTATTAAAATTTATTTAGATTTTAATTAGAATTATAATTTAATTTTGACTGAAAAAATATAAAAAAATACATTTTTTTTAATTAAGTGAACCCGTGAGCCAACCCGTTTAACCCGCCAACCCGCGGTGGGCCGAGCTAGGTTCGAATTTTTTTTACTCGCTAAAAAGTGAGTCAGATTGGGTTGACTCATTAAATGATTAACCTGTGATGGGTCGAGTCGGGTAGGATCGAGTTATCCGTTTTAACATCTCTATGTGCATACATAATTTTTATCAATTATAATCGTGTGAAAAACATAAATTTCAATATGTTTTCGATTTTACACTTCCAATTTTGATCTTTCTTAAAATAATTGTTTCATGAATTTCAATTGAATATTTGTAAATTGTTTTTAAATAAAATTACATTATACAATTAAGTTCATAATAAAGAAAAAAGATTTGTAACATCTTAGACAAGGAAAAACGTTAGTGATCAACTTAAAAGTGAAACTTACTACTAAACCCTAAACATCAATATATGTTTTTGTTCCAACTGTTTCATTTAATTAGTATAAAACATTCATTAAAGTAAACGTTAAAATTGCGTTATATCTGCTATAAGTAATTAGCTTTATTCATCAGGTACTTGAACAAGAAAAGTGTTTTCAATGGCATCATTCAATTCCTTCTATGTTGCTGTGGTCTTTATCATAAGTTTCAACTTATTAATTGAAAACTTAGTTGCTTCTGAAAATTCGGAAGCATGTAAGACTCCTTCTTCTAGGGTTAACCACGCACCAGCACCAACGCCATTGTCACCATATGGAGCATACTTGAGTAATTGTGTGAATAAGTTAAAGCCAAAGTGTGGCGAACAAATACTTTTTTCGGTAATTGTTGGAAACCAGACAGTTAGCCGCTATTGTTGCACCAGTCTTGTCAAGGATATGGGACAAACATGTCACACTGATGTCACAAGGTATGCAACAGATTTACCGGAACATAAGAACAACAAGAGAGAGATTTTGAACAGGTGTGACAAGGTTTGGAAACATTGTAGTTGTTTGGTTTCACATCATAGTTCTAAGTTTGATTCTGTGTAATGATAGACACTACAAGAGAAGTTAATGCAAGTAATCACGTATCTTCTATCATCACACGCTTATGAAATAAAGCCATAAAATTTCCCAAGCATTATAGCGTTAAGGTAGGACTAAATTTGGATATAAAATTGAAATCCGACCCTCCTATCATCAATGCCGTGGACAAAAAAGTTAGGAGTGCGAAATTAGATTTTTTTTTTAATTTATTATATGTAACTTTAGAATTTCATATAATTATTTTTCAGTGTCTTTAATTATTAGATTCTCATGAAATTTCTTAAATTTAATCGATAAAAATGCATTTTTTTTATCTTCATCTCGAGTCTTCTTCTTAAAAAAATTAATTCTTTTACTTTTTATTATATTTTTTCTAATATTAATTTAACAATTCTCACCTATTTAGAAAAAAATAAATTTATCATTGTCCAATAGTACATAATAAACATATTTATCAAATGCAAGAAGAAAATTCTTAAAAAAAGGTAAAAATAAATTTATTCAAAAGAAAAAATCAATAAGTTTAAAATGTTGTTTAACTTATCAATTTCACTCTAGTGTACTTTTATTTTGAATAGGAAAAGAGATGGAAGATGAAAATTAAAAAAGGAAATGAGAGATGAAAAGGAGACAGAAGTGCAGAAGGTTTTAAGAAATATTTTTAAAAAATTAATATAAATAATATTAAATACAATTTTAAAATATATAAAAATAAAATGAAAAAATTTTGGGGAGCCATGGCTCCCCTATGTCAACAAAAAGGTCCGTTGATGTCTACAATACATTTTAGTTTTCAAATTTCAAGCAAAATATATAGTTTTTCTAATTTAATGATATTAATTTTTGTATTAGATGATGTTCAAAGCTTAAATGAGAAGAGGTGTAAAAGAGCTCAAAAGCTGATTCGAAAGGTGATTTAACATGTTAAAAAAAATTAATATAGTTGTTAAAGTTTAAGAACTAGATTATATCAAAGTTTGAGATAAAAATGAATTTTAATGTCGTTACAAAGTTTAAGGACTAAAAACATATTTAATTTAATAATTAAACTAATAAATGAAGATATGTTAGATTTTCAAGTTGAACCAACAAAGAACCTATAATTCATCTTAATATACTTAATCTAATTGTGAGTTTAAGTCTCATATTAAATAAAGATGAAAAAATTGATTGTATTGTATGGACCGATCGACTGGTCAACAGTCGAACGGTCAGGATGTTCAACATATCACTACGATGTGGCCAGCAGTTCGGAGATTATGAAGATATGTTCGACATTGACCGTTCATTGGTCGTTCAAGTTGCGATGCTCGACATATGAAAATATGTGCGACATCCACTGGTCGTCAGTCATCTAGGTGACAATTAGTTTGGAGATTATGAAGATATGTGCGACAACCGTTTAAGTTACGATGCTCGACATATGAAAATATGTTCAACATCGACCGACCATCGACCGTCTAAGTGTCAATCACTTCAGAGATTTATGAAGGCACATGTAACATCCATTGACCAACAGTCACGTTCATGTAACGATGTCGCACAGGAGCATTGCTAAATGGCAACATGAGTAAATAAGCTTTGTAATTATCCTAAAGAGGTTCGTAATCAGGTTTAAAAACAATTGGGTCATGATTAGGTCAACCTTAATCGCAAACCCATGTAGAAAACTATAAATACAAGTCAAATGTATGGTTGTTAGGACTTTTCTCTTGCATTTTTTTTCAAAACAATTGTTATTATCGATCGAACCATTGCTAACTTAAGCATCAAAGCCTCTTTAACAAGTACAAGTACATCGATCAGTAGAAGAACCGAGCGAGCAATAGGAGTATCGAACGGACAACTAGAGCAAAAAGTTGGAGACTGGACAAAATTGTTTAAGTGGACATTAGACCTCCACACACTAAAAAAAAAATATTGCGTTTAACACAAATTATTATAACCTTGATAAAAATTTTAACCTTGATAAAAATTTTAAATAACGAAGGTTTTAAACCATTGTTAAATTCTAAAGGTTTATTTAAAAAACCCAACAAAATAATCTAGGTGTATTTAAAACCTTAGCAAAATAATGTAGATTTATTTAAAACCTCAGCAATATAATGTAGGTTTATTTAAAATCCTAGCAAATATATAGAATTTATACTATTTTTCTCTTATGTTTTTTCATTCTCACCCTCCCACTCGTTGTTTTCCTTCTTTCCTTTTTCATCTTTCTAAACTCTAATCAAAACACTCAACAAAGGAGAAGCGTCACTACTGACGAAGGCGTCTTGCCGTAAATCGTCGCCGTAGCTCGTCGTCGTAGTTTTCTTAGGTTTTACTTCACTTTCACGGTTTTGCTTTCAAAGTTTTTCTTTATTAAATATGAAATATTAACTCAAATTAGAATAGTATAAAAATTTAGATGGGATTGTACTATTTCTAACGCATTTAACTATATTAAATTCCAATGAACGTTGTTTTAATTCCTTTCACCCTTTAAATATTTTTATTAAACAAAATTATTTAAATTTACTAAGTTTTTTTTAATAAATTATTTCTATCATCATTAAGTACAAAAAAATAATCGAATATTTAAAATTTTATTTATAAACATATAAACATTAATTTTAATATATATATATATATATATACATATATATATATATATAACATGATTTCTTCTTTTGTGTCTATATTTTATAATTTCAATTTTATACTTTACAATATAATTATTTGTTAAATTTTTAAAACTTAGAAGTTAGTTTTATATGTTTTCTATAAAATAGTTTATCTTCTCTCCTTTCTTTCCATGTTTTATTAACATATATTTCTCATCTTTTATTCATTCATTTCACTTTGTTTTTAATAAAATTACAATATTATCACCTATTAATATAATATCATGTTTATTTGAAAATGTGTACACATAGACACTATAGCACCTGTGTTTACACAGGTGTATATATATATATATATATATATATATATATATATATATATATATATATATATATATATATATATATATATTTATATTTTTTTTTTGTTCTTTTTTTTT
>Ga0214545_1004086_pt1 | contig 27506 bp, 23 predicted proteins | sample CNSS4metaG_FD_160064 | JGI IMG/M metagenome (GOLD analysis project Ga0214545, IMG submission 160064) | Root nodule microbial communities from cowpea collected in UCLA plant growth center, Los Angeles, California, USA - CNSS4 | ecosystem: Host-associated > Plants > Roots > Nodule | place: USA... | reverse complement strand
AGAGTACTCCCACCTTTCATCTCTGCTCAAACCCTAAACCCTAGATTAGGTTTCACCTCGTCGGGTTTACCATTCCAGTGAGAAGCTTGAGAGAATCGAGCGTTAACCTTAAGAGTCTTCCGCTGCGACTCCTAGTCGATTCCACCAAACAATCGACGTTTGGAGGCCGTTCTCCAGCGAACGGAGCACGTTTCCGCCAATCAATGGCACCGATGGCCTCATCAGTTGTGGTTTGATGTGGGTGGCTTCCAGCGAAGTGGGTGGTAAACATGTAGGAGAGTGTGTCAAAACAGTCGATGGAGTATGGGGGAAGGGTAGTGAACCATTAAAAGGTAGGACCTTTTAGGGTGTTAAGAAAAGCTTTACAGAAGACGACATCGTGGGATGTATAGAGGGCGACATGGGTTATGTATATTTTGAGGTGCTCGTCGAGGTCGGTTTCTCTTGTATAATAGTCTAGTGTGAAAGGTTCCCACTGGATAGGGAGAGATGTGTTGGTGATGGCGTCAATCAAAGGGTGGCGACACCTGGGTGATTGGGATGGTAATGGGTGTGGTGGAATGGGATGGTGGATGAGGGTAGGGAAGGTAGTGGTTAAGTGATTAGATGGGATATGGGTGGTGGGGAGGGTGGCAGCAGGGGTGAGTGTTGCGGGGTGCCTAGGGATTGTTGGATGATGAATGTTTGTGTGGAAGGTGGAGATGATGGGTGTTTGTTGAGTGGTGGTGAAGGTGTGCGAGGTGGAGTTGTATTCGCTTTCTTCCTCACTGGGCTGGTAAGCTGGGGACTTGGAGGCTTCAGACGATTCCTTAGTTTTCCCTTTCTGGGTAGGGTCAGCCTCGATCCTTCTTCTCATCTTCAAGTTTCCTTCCTTGAGCCTTCCACCTCGTCAACATTGCACTTTCTCAGATCAACGAGCTTTTGTTGCATCTTGGCTTGGCCTTCAAGGACGAAGGCCAACTCTGGGGTGACATTAGTAGGCGCAATAGGGCCTGCCTTAGGTTGCTTCATAACTCCAGCTCTGCTACGAGTAGAAACCATTCTCGACAGTATGCGGACTGCTTGGTAAGGTATTACTTTGTGCCCCACAGTGGGTGCCAATTGTTCTTGCAGAAACAAATAAGAGATGTTAAGGACACAAATATCACCTTACCTCAATCCTCAATCTCTTGAGTTGGATCCTCCTCGATTTGCATATGCCATCTGTCAATGTACACGGTTTGGACCCTTGAAGGTTTAGCTACGGAGAGAGCTCCAACAATCAAGTCAGCGAAAAGATTCTCAGAAAGTCAAATCTCTTGATTAAGGGATTAATGAAAGCGTACCTTTAATTGTTCACGTGCATTTATAGAGTTATTATTTATGTTTGCCCTTCTTGTGGCCTGGGTCATTGCTTGGGTCCTAGATGGGCCTAGGCCTAGCCCAGACCCTTAGTTAGTGTTTGTTGGTACCAGGGGTAATATTATAAGTCAGGAGTGGTCAACAGATGTCGTTCTGTTTTCTGAAGTAGGCGGCCTAGGCCGCTATGTGCTTTCGCTTGTCCAGTTACTCACTTGATAATTTCATTTGCGGGGTTATGTGTAGGCGGGCTTGGCCTTGCGATTTTATTAGTCCGCCTAGGTGCAGTACATCTACCAACATCTTTAAATACAAATCAGCCATTCATAACCATAACCAACCAGCTATTTATAACCATGCATTTGGTATATACAAAGTTTAACGTATAAAATGCATTAAGATATACAAAGTTGAACTATAAAATGCATGCATCTCATCAACATTTGAGTATATCAACAACATGGATAATGGATGTGAAACAATAACTTACATACCTCAAAATGATAAAACTTAAACAAGTGAAAAACGGAACAACGGAAGTGCAAAATTTCAAAACACAATTGAGTGTAAAAGTCGTAGAGATTCTGAAAATAGCAAACAATGAAAGTGACTTTTCGAGGGATGCGACTTCAGAATTAAATACAACTCTCAATTCACTTAATGCAATAATTATTTTAGTTACTTTTACCTAGTTAAGTCAGAGGGACAAAATCGACAATATAATTAATTTTTGGAGGTGCAATAGAAATTTTTTGAAGTTTAAGAGGAAGCCCTTAAAAAAGAAAGAGGGTAATGAGTCAAAAGGAACCAAAAAGGTAATGTACCAATAACACAAAGAAACTAAATCCGACATGGGTCTCGAGGGCCAAAACGTGAGGAAGCACTCCAAGGGAAATAGAGGAGAACGGGTAAGTGACAGGGGGATGAGAAGGAGAGCATGGTAAGGAAAAAGTGGAGAAAAAACTGAGTGAAGGTCAAATATTTATCAACTAGAAAACAAATATTATTTAAGAAAAAAGAGAGTACAATATATCTTTTGAAATTTAATTTTATTAAATAACCAAGTAATTAGAAACCATAAAAGATAGAAATAAAAATGAAAAAAAAAATAGTATAAAAAGGTCAATTTAAAAAATAAAAGTAAAATACATTTTGTAAATTTTAATTTATTAAATGACAGAGTAATTAGAAAAAAAATCAATACTTGAAATGTAAGTCATTATTCATCTTATAATTTAGTATTAAAATGATAAATGTAATTTTTTTTTAACAAAATTATTACATTACATTTTTTACATGGAGGTATAAACAATTTGAATGGTTAATATATTAAAATGTTATTATTTACATGGAGGTATAAACAAAATTAATATTATTTGAAAGAATAACAATGTTAAATTTTTTTAATCATTTATTTATTTTAAAGATTAACTAATTTTTGAAATCATTTTTACAGATGTCTATTACAAATTAAAATGTATATTTTTAATTTATTATTTAAAATAAGTTGACATATTTTATTTTTAAACCAAACGCGTTAAAGAGAAAATGAACTCTCTAAACACTTAAGGCAACAAAATAAATATGGGTAAAAAGATAACTTAACTATACTAAATAACTTAAAAATTATCTTTTGTGACACTTTTAAGAAAAATAAACATTTGTAATAAAGTAAATTTCTTAATATTTTTTTTTCTTATAATAGATAACTGATTTGTATAAAAATGATAAATTTTGATGACAAAATTATTATATGACATTTTTTACATGGAAGTGTGTATATATATATATATATATATATATATATATATATATATATTGAGAAATCAAAATAAAATATATTTTTATAAATTAAATTTTTCTAAATTAAAAATCATAAACAATAAAATTAAAAACGGAAAAAATAATCTAACTTTTTTAAATTATTAGTTTAATTATTTATTTATTTCAAAAATCATCTAACTTATTTAAATAATTTTTAAAAATGTATATTCTGGATTAAAATATATATTTTCAATTTATTATTTAAAATATTTGCATATTAAACTGTAAGGCCCAATTAATTCTGCCCTAATGTTTAAAGGCTAGTCTTAAATCGGTTGGGCCTAAAGGTTGGTCCATAGAGTGCTAAGGCCACTAAAGCTGCCAGAGTCTCCCTTACAACTCTCACTTTTGCAAACAGCCTTTCTCATACGCTTCCTCTTCCTTTCAGACTGCTATGTAAGATCCGCGAAATTTAATTAATTAAATAAATAATTAATTAATAAATGCGGGTAGTAACTTATTTATGACATTAAATTCTAATGGGTATGACGTGGAAAAGTACTAGCTCATGTGGTTGAGAGTACTTTATAAGTGTGCAAGGACTTGGGTTTGAGTCCTATGAGTGTTATTGGTGTGTTGGTTGACTTGTTTTGTTTTTCAAATTGTACATGACCGTGTTGGGTGAGAACGTGATTGTAAACGTGTGTGAATTAGCATGAAATATGAATTGGCTTGGTGGTTTAGCTTTGATTTGGCATTGTAAGGTCATGGGTTCATATTTGGTCATACTGCATGATTGTGATACTTTTTTTGCCATGAATTTCGTGTTCTATATGAAGGGAATTTGGGTTTGGGTAATTGAGCACTGTTTTATTGGCATTTTCACCTAAATGTGTGATTATAAGGGAATTTGGTACTGAGTATGCGGTTTTTGTGTACATGTGGGTGTTGGGGGTCTAAAATGTATCTAAACTATGTGTATATGGTTGATGAAATTGATGTAAAATGTTTTGGTGTGAATTGAGGGGTTGAAAGGGTCATGGATTCTTGTGTGCGTGCGTAAACAAATTTAGGGTCTGCATTTCTCGCTCAGGCGAGCCAGGCTCGCCTAGGCGAGATTAACAGAGACGCAAATCCTGTGGTTACGCGAATAACTCGCTTAGGCGGGGAAATCTGGTTCTGAGCGACACGTCATCTCGCTCCGGCGAGTGTGCCTCGCTCAGGCGAGAATTCGAGTATGTTGCAGGGTGTCTTTGGAGGCATCTCGCTCAGGTGAGAGTCCTTCGCCTGAGCGAGTTAAAGAGGAATGCTTGCGTTGTTTTGGAGAACTTGTCGCCTGGACGAGGTAATTGTTATCCTGGGTGAGCGAGGGTCTCGCCCAAGCGAGTGTGAGCTCGCTTAAGCGAGATTACGTAGGCTGCAGAGGTTCTAGAGGCTCGCTCAAGCTAGTGGGTCTAGCTTAAGCGAGATAAGCTGGAGTGGTTGAATAAAGGCTCTTAGTTTAAGCGAGCAAGGGTGAAGTTGTACGTTTTAAGGCAGGTGTTTCTGTTGTATTAATGAGATGAGATGGAACTTGCAAGGAGTGGTTTACATGGCTCTTAGGATATCTCAATGGTGGGCTTGCTGGTGTTCCATGGGTTGTGGCCTGGAACGTATCCTTGAGTTGTGGCTCGGGATAGGGGTTAAGCACGTGGCATTCTATGGGTTGTGGTTCGGAATGACTTCCCTTGAGTTGTGGCCCGGGATAGCGGATGAACACGAGGAACCTTGAGTTGTGGCTCGGGTTGGCGAGTGTTGCCGGTGGGAGTGTGCTGGTTGTGGCCAGTACGGATGGGTGTACGGATGGGTCCAGATGGATTGCCCTCCTCAGTGTTTTGATGACGAGTTTGGTAGTCTTGGGACGTTACAGACTATGTTCATACCTGGGAACTCCACCTGGCGTTGTGGTGTGTGATCCGTAGCATGGTTTCCGCACGTGCTCTATCGATTGTGGCCGATAGGTGTGGTAGCAGGGCGCTTTGAGATACTTAATAGGAGATGTAGAACACTGCTAACATGGTTATGGCCATGTGAAAGAATTGGAACGAGGTTCCCTAATGTACTTTAATATACATGGTGGTGGCCATGTGGAGGGAAGGTAACGAGTCTTCCACGAGGTGCATCGGTGTACATGGTGGTGGCCATGTGATGGAAATGGAGTAATGTTCTGTGGGAAATGAAAGGATCTTATATATGGTTGTGGCCATGCAGTATAAAGGAAGAGTTTTTGTTATGGTTATATTATTTTATCGATTATACATGTATATGTGTGTTTGGTATATTTTTATGTGTTTCATCTGTTAGCTCACCCTATCTGCTTATGTTTGGCGATGATCGTGTACGCGGTACACGTGAGTAGGTGATGATGCAAGTGGAGCTGGTGAGGCTTAACTGCGGAGAGGGGATGATCATGGGACTTTATTACTATGTTTTATTGGTTTTGGATTTTTAAATGATATGTAAACTTTTAAGAGACACTTGAACATTGTTTCACTTTATAAGCTATGGAACGATGTTTTATTATATGATAATAAAAGTTTTAAATTTCCCTGTGTTTTGGGAAATGAGGTATTATTAATTGTTATGTAATTAATTACTTTATTTAATTTTTTTTAAATTCGTAATATCTTGACGGGATGTTACACGCTCTGCTAGGGTTTGCTCTCAAGTCTTAGTCAAGCAAGCTCAAGCACTTTCCACTCCGCGTAAGTTGTTTCAACCCATATGCTTTATTTTTTTTAGTTGAGCTTTGTGTTTCCAACTAGGGATAACTGTAGTAATCTGTTCTTGCTCCACTGTCTTTGTTTTCAGCTCGCTGAACTTCCCTAGGATTCGTCGTACTCCTCTGTTCGTACTCAAGATTTCCATTAGTAGCTCTTTCCAGGTAAGGGAAGCTAGGGTTCACTCTTTTATTATGTTTTTCTGCTTGAGTCACTGTTATTTCACCATGGTATGTCTTGTGCGTTGTTGTGAACTTGTGAAATGCATTATTGGACTGTTTGGATCTTTTCGTGGGGCTGCGCACAAGAGAACAATGGTGAGCACTGGTTTTCTCGCCTAGGCGAGACTAACAGGAGCTCGCTTTGATTTTTGTGCGCGAGCTGTTGCTTGAGCGACGAGTCTCTGTTTTGAGCGAGGTAGAGTCTTGCTTAGGCGAGGAGGTCTCGCATAAGCGAGAGAGCGCAGAAAGCCACTGTTTCCCTTTTCGAGCCCGAGCCTAGGCGAAGGGAGCTCGCCTGAGCGAGAGGACTCTCTCGCTTGACCGAGACCCTTCTGCCTAAGCGAGAAGCTGGGCGAGGAGTGCGTTTGTTCTGTGGTTTCTTTGTTTTGGGATATTGGACATATGTCTGGACTGATTATATATTCTATAGCATGAATTGAGTGATTTTAGTATGAGCAAGATGAATTATGGTTTGTGGCTTATGAGTTTAACATGATTTGAGTATGATCTATGTATGGGATGATTCATGGGCTAAAGATGATGAATTTTGGCATGGTTTTGGAATGGAAAATGATTGAAGGTTGGTTATAAATGTTGGCATGAGATTCATATGCATGGCCAATACATATTGGATGGTTAAACATGATTGATGTGTGGTTAAGGCGTAATTCCATGAGCCTCTAAGTGAGACCTCATGGTGGTGCCTCAGTTTGTCGGAACGTAATTCCATGACCTCTGTTAGTAGGAGTTCATGGTGGTGCCCCATCTATATAATTTAGTAAGGATTCAAGGTAAGGTTGCATCCTGACACTCTAAGGAATGAGTTAGTCTCACATAGAGCGGACTAACTCCTATGGTGAGAGTAGCAAGAAACCCGAAACCCATTGAAGGCTAACCATGTGTGTGGGGGTTAAGACATCGTAACACTTAGCTCGGGGGTGAGCAGCTCGGTAGAGTAGGGAAATCCACCACAAGTGTAAGCATCCGTTGAATCTGACTAAGTTATATGTATCCGGATGAGTCGTGTCTGATTCTTAGTGTATTGCTTGCAAGTCATAACATGATTGAATGACATATGTATCTTGAACTATGAAATTGTATGTAACTACATGATAAACTATTTTTCGGCTCTAGCTTACCCTTTTGTTGTTTGTTGAATGTCCTGTATGTGTGGTTTTTTTCTCTTTTGTGATGATCATCAACTTGTTGATGTGAGTAGATGCGAGAAACCCTCGTGGTCAACAGGGGAATAGTGACTTCGCTGCATAGCCCGACTGGGCTGGATCCCGCTTAATGGGCTTTTCTCTTAGGGTGATGGCCCATGTATTGACTTGTTTTAATTTTCATTGTATTATTGTTGGATTATGTACCCTGTCTTGTATTGCCATCGTGGTGTGCCTCAAGATTTTCTTTATGAATCCTTGGATATCTTTAAGGAGTGAGTTTATACTCTGAACCTTAACTCGTAATATTATATTATGTGACGTGTCATTTAAGTAAGTCTATTTATTAAATGGGACATTACATAAACCAAATGTTTAAAAAATAAATCAACTCATTAAGAACATCTAATAATAATATAAATAAAGTAAAATAAATACGGATAATAGAGTAAATTAACAATACTAAATAATAGATAAACCACCTTTTTAGACATTTTTTTAATAAAATAAATGTGGATAATACAATAAATATTTTAATATCTTCTTTCTTTATATTATAATAAATGGTTTAGTGTGATTTTACTTAAACTTGTAAAATTGGTATTCGATCCTCTCTAAAACTTAAATATATTTTGCTTTCGATCTTTAAAAATAAATAAATATAATATTTTACCTATTGCTAATATTTTTGGATTTATTAAACGGTGTTTCAAATTAATATTTGAATTAGAATGTATTAAAATGGTGCAAACAATTCAAATATCATCCTAAAATGAGTTTGATACATATAAAAAATATACTACAATTAATTTAAGAAGACTATATCTATTTACTTTTAAATTTAGAAACTAATACATGAACGAATATCAATTTCACATAACTAAAAATATATTTAATTCATAATAAAAAAAAAGCGTTGGTAACTATTTTCCAAACATAAGATGAAGTGGAACTTTAAAAAATGTCAAATTTATAGAGTTGTCAAAACGGGTAACCTGATCCGACCCGACTTGACCCACCATGGGTTGATCATTTAGTGAGCCAACCCAACCCGACTCATCTATTAGTGAGCCAAAAAAATTTGAACTCGGCCCAGCCCGTCACGGGTTGGTGGGTTAAACGGGTTGGCTCACAGACTCACTTAATTAAAAAGAATGCAAATTTTTTTATCTTTTTTTCGGTCAAAACTAAATTATAATTCTAATTAAAATCTAAATAAACTTTAATACAATTCAAACACAAACCAAAATCACAAAAATACTATCTATGTGTTGGCTAAAAAAAATAACCTACAATGACCCAAATGTAAAGCCCAACTTAACAAAAAAAACACTTGTATAATCCTTTATTTGCGGGTTGGTGAGCCAACCCGGCTCACTACGAGTTCAATCTGAGTGAGTCTGGTTTTATGTGAGCCAGATAAAAAATCAACCTGTATTAAAATTTGTAAAAAAAAATTAACTTAACTTGATCCGAACCCATGATAAATTAAATTAGCTCCAGAATTTCAATCCATTTTAACAAATTTAATACTATTTTAACTATGTTATAACTATCGGGAATAAGTGATAATAGCTTAGAAGGGCTTCTCGGTACTTCCAGCAGAGGAGCAGGAGAACGAGGAAAGTAAATAGTGTATAAGATGATGATGTATAATTGAAAACAAGAGTGGATAAGATTTTTGTACTAAATCTATTATAATATTCATTTGTTGATTTTATCTTATCCTATGTGACCAATTTCATGGAACCTGATTGGTTGACTATAAAATATTTTTATTTTATCTTATTTTTCATAATCATTAGATGGTAAAAGTAATTTTTAACTAGGAGAAATTACATTAAAGATTTGGAATAGTTTTAATTTTATCAAATTTTATATATTTTTATGAGTTTCCTGAAATATTTTTATATATTATTTTCAATAATTAATTAGCTGTTAAATCTATTTTTTTGAAAAATTAATATAATATTTGAAATTAAATGTGTTAAATTAAAATAATTTACTTGTAACTTTTTAAAAATATTTTGACTCTAAAATTGTCTATTTAACCGCGTACAGTAATTATGTGTCAGAAACTATCTGGATAAAGACCAAAAGAAAAATCAATCCTATAATTATTATTAAATATTTAGAGTATATTTAGTAGTGAAAATAATACTGAAGTTGGAGGTGGTAAGAAAAGATAGATTATCCTAACCTTTAACTTCTAATTCAGTTTTTTCCTCGTAATAATAAGATATATATTTAATCAATATAACAAGTTAAAAAATATACAGAAAAAAGAAAATTATATTCTCTTCTTACAGAAAAATATCTGCGTTGGTTAAGTGGTCAAATTTTTTTATATATAAGACATAATTGCATATATTACCACTTGTGTTTTATGCTTTTATAAATTTTATCACTCAACTTTTAATTTTATCATCACATTTTAGGTATTATGTACCCATATAGTAAATATAAATAACTGATAATGCATCATGAAACATTTTTAAGAAAATGAAATAAGATAAAAACAAATGAGTTCATAAAATTTGGTTTAACAAAATCACATTATTTTAATTTTTCTAAATCATTTTCTTGGTAACATATTATCTCATCATTAAAAATCTAATGGATTAGTAAACCATGTGAACAATTGAAACTTTCAATAATAAAGTAAAAAATAGTAATTAAACAATAAAGTATATAATTCAATAATCTATATATAGTAAACATAGTACAATCTATATATAAGTAAGTGCTTCTATGTTACCTAAGACATGGCCGTGTTTCTGCATAAAAAAGATAATCCAAGTTTACATATTAATGAACTTAACCTATTAACTGTTTTTTCTTTTGTATTTTTTACACGAGAGAAACTACCTTTTAAATTCAAATTTTTATTTTGTTAGATTATGAATAATTTTTTATATTTGTCACGACATATATAGCAATACTCCATGTATCTAGAAATCAATATTAATTTTATCATAATAATCCATGATTAAAAAAAATACTTTTACATTTTCAAAACATTTCTATTTAATTTTCTTAAGCATCCAACATATATTATAAGTAAAAAATAATTCTCCCTCCACAAACAAGTTAGTAAAGCTAAGTTTAACCCAAAATGTAAATTTCTTTCACAGACAATAAAAAAAATTCACCATATATTCTTACAACATTAAATGGGTGTCTAAATACATTAGAAGTATGTAATCTTATTGATAAAAAAAAACATGATAACCGAAAATCCTCAAAAAAGAAAGATTGAGAAGCCATTAAAAGAAAAAAAAAAAATATATATATATATATATATATATATATATATATATATATATATATATATATATATATATATATATATATATATGAATTTAACCATATCCACAATGTGAAGGAGCCAATGTTGACTAGTGTCATATTCAAAAGGGAATTACTGAATGAACCTTAAAGTTTTGGACCATTGGGTGGTGAGACAGTTGTTTGTGAGCATGCTTATGGTTTCAGTACACTCACTGCACTGAAATAAAGTCATAAATTGTAGATAGAAGTAAATTAGACCACAAACACATATCATTGTGTTATGAGCTGGAGGGAGATTCCGTGTGTGGAAATTGAGCTGTAATTCACACTCTTTCTTCTGTTTCCCTCTATTTCACTCTCATTGCACTCACAACAACTCTATAAATCCAAACTCTGCAACTTTCTTCTTTCACACTTCTTCTTCCTCCTCTTTTCTATTCACCTATCACACACCATTCTCTTAATGTCGACATGGAATTCAGCACCATCTTTTGTATATTTCTTTCTTTTCCCTTCATGCTTCTCTTCAACTAATTGCTCACTTCCATCACTTCCAAACACTTGGAATAGTTACTCCCTCCCGGTTGCGTTCGTTGTTCTTACATTCGTGAAACCTTTCAAATGTGTTCTTAACTGAAGATTTTACTTGTTATGTGAGAAAGAAAATGTTTGGGTGTTGAGAATACATTTGAAAGGTTTCTCCTATGTAAGGTCCACCTATGGAATCAGGAAGGAGAAACCGCTCCTGGTGTTTGCAGGGGAAATATTAGAGCAGTTACTTGATTAGAATAATAATGGGAAAAGGAGCAAGCAAGCAAAACGTGGCGCTTAGTTCCATTTCAATATTTCATGTTAGTGGCTTGAAATAGGTGAATAGAGAAGAAGATGAAGCAAAATTGATGATCACTGAGGAAAAAGCCAGCACAAGGCTCCACTTTCTGAATGCTGGAAAATTCCTCTACTAAATGGTATTAATCACTTCAACTATCATACTTTCATGACACTTTCATCATTTTTACTCACAATTATTCTTCCTTATTCTGTTTTCTATTTTACTGTTATGAAACTGATTGCCCCTTGTCTAGTTCATACTTTGCATGATTTAGCTGTCTGTGCCCTGCAAGAACAGGTATAACCAATGTGAAAGAACATTCCCATTTCACTTCAGAGCTTCTTCTCAATATTATGTAGTGTGAAATTTTTAACTTCATTGAAGTATTCAAGAAGAAGCATATCAGCACCTTGCTCTGATTCATGCCATGGAGTTAAGAGCTGAGGATGGATCAACAAGGATCATGTATATATAGTTAGCAAGTAGTTTTGTAAAATGAGTAGAATAAACAATGATGCCAGGGAGAAAAATTCCATCAATTATGTACTATTTTCAAGTGTTTACAGTCATGCCATTATTGAATGATGAACTAAAATCATTTTGCAGATTGTTATTTAAATTGATAACATATTCCAAATTAAAATTCTTCTCTGAGTTCTATTATTTATTTCTTTATCCAAATTCAGGCCTCGTATCTTCCATCTTATATAGAAATCAAGGAAATGCATCTGAACATTAGATTTCAGAGAAGTATAGTTTGAATATCTAAACTTCCATATTAAGAATTAGGGAATTAAGGAATGAGTTCAAAATTGGTGCATCACTACCCTCATTTCTTAAAGTAGAGTATGCATTAAAAACTGTAGGACAAGAAAAATCTTGTAATTCAAATTCCTACATAACTTTTATTTTCCGTTTGGATGCATGACAGCCAATATTATATTAAAATTAGGAAAAAGATAAGTATACCAGAGCCTAGAAGTTGTTATACCGAAAGAGGTTCAAGTGTTTATGTTATATCAACCTTTGTAAAAGGGAATAAGCTTAATAAGAAAATCAATTGTCCTACGTAGATAGAGGGGCAGTTATGTTATTTTAAAACGAATCATAAAGCCCAACCATTCATAATTTTTCTTTCAATTCAGTGTTTTTACGTTTTACAATTTATAATTGCATTATATTTATGATAATGTATTTAAAGGGAAAAACTATGACGCCAAATATTGAATGTGAAATCAAACGAAAAAAATTATTAATCTTTTAAAAGTTCTAGAACTTATTTAACTATTTTTATGATTAGATTAATTATTTTTTTTTAAATGCTAATAAGAGATGGGTTCCAATTATTTGCTATGAAAACCCTTTCAAGTGGAGGTGTTTGCAAGTTGCATATGATGTCATGCATACTCACACTTCTTTTGTATCCAACATTTTGAAAATTGTACTACAGGGGTTGAACAGGCAGCCAACCTAACTCCACAAATAGAACATGCCGAATATATGTTGGTATAATAAAAATGCATATATAAGAAACTAAGAAAGTCGGGAACCTCCCAAATTACTAGAAGGAGAGGACACTCATTGTGTACATCGCATATACCAAAAGTCGTCTACATCTCAACAAATTCGGTCAACCACTTGGAACCATTAACCAAAAGGAAAGGGAACACATATATCATGTTGGGTACATCAACAGACGACAAGTAAACGGATACTGAATAACAAAATGGTATGTCAATATGTTTGCGAACTTAGACAAATATAGAATCAAGTGTAGCATGTCCAAAAGGGACTAGGCCAGCAACGCAAACCCAATTAGACTTGTTCAAGCCCAATTAAACCTAGTCAAACCCAATTAAACTTAATCAAAGGACCGAAGCTTGGGTCACAAATAGTGAGTAAAGTGGTAAAAAATCAATTAGATCCCTATAAATTTAAGTGGACCCAGGTTACTAGAGGTATGCAATTCATTAGCATCCTAATATGAGATTTAACTTTTGAGAGTTTTTGCTAACTTGATCGTCGGAGCTCCTTTGTGTTGGTACCCTCCCATTTCATGACCTACATAAGACAACAGATGACAGACACTTAACGGACAAACAAGACTAGTGGTAATCCATTCGAGGGATCTCAAGACTGTGGTAAGATAAGGTTTAGGTCTCATAATAACTTAATATTGTCTATGCAGGACCAATTAGCACCCACTATGAGGCCTTTATCGATATCTTACAAACCATAATCTGGAGATTTCTCAAAAAGGTGTCCACATGTAGTGGAGTAGTAGGAGCGAAAGATGTTGGACTACCCCAGGTCGACTAGGATGCAATCTTGGAGGGACATGCTAAAATGCAGCAGGAGTTCGTCGAGTTCAAAAAGCGTAGTGCAGATGAGATGGAGGTCCTAAGGCAGGAAAACTCTCGTCTTAGAAGGAGGATAGAGATTGAGGCAACTAACGACAAAGACAAGGAGGAGGAGATCCATGTTGACTTAAAGACTCCTCTGTGTAACATGACTGAAGAAGAAAGCGAACTCTATCCCTCATACAATGACCGCTACACATGTCACCACTATCCACAAGAACAAACACCGACATCACTTTATTGACGACATCATTGAAACCCCTCTGCCCAAACAATGTGAGGCCTTCACCTTAGAATGATACGATGGAGAACATATCCAAATGAGCGTGTAAAGATCTATGTCACTCAAGTCAGACTCTATTCGACAAAAGATGTCGTCATTTGATAAGCCTTCCCAATAACCCTCAAAGGGCAAGCTCTAGAATGGTTGACCTCTCTACAACCATATTCCATCGATTGTTTCGACACCCTATCTAGTCTTTCCTCTACCCAGTTCGTAGGAAGTTACTCTCACCTAGTGACGTCTTTGTCACTTCTCGACGCCAAGCAGAAAAAAGATGAGACGCTGAAGGCTTTCATTGACAGGTTTAGCAAGATGGCGCTGAAAATCAAGAATTAAACCCAGGACGTCGTTCTGCAACACATGGTTATGGCCCTTAAGCCAGGCCCCTTCGCTAACAACCTATGCTTGAAGCCCCCAACCACCATGCATGAGCTGAGATTGCGAGTTGCAGACTATATACGAGTATAGGAGATGAGAGAGTTGAGAAGCAAGTTTCGTAACAAAGTACAACAAGGTGAGAAAAGGGAGGCCGACAAGATGCCGATGAAAACCGAGCCGCCACCTCGAGATCCTAAGCCGCCTAGGTACTCATGATATGCAGCCCTTAGCGCTCTATGCTCATGTACATGGAAGAAGCCTTGTAGGCCGATCTCATACCCCCTCAACACAAGTCTTTAAACTCACCAAATGCTTACATGTCTAAGTATTGTAAGTTACACCGTAATAATGGACATACCACTGACAAATGCAAAGCCTTACAAGACAAGATCGAGGAGTTCATACGCTCCAACCACTTGAAGTGCTTTATAAGGAGAGAAAATAAGGGTATTTCAAGAGTCAGATATTAGCGTTACGATGATCAATGGGAAAATAGAAATGATAAGGGCAAGAATGACAAGAAGGAAGAACTTGCCCCTTAGGGGAACAATCAATCAAACGACATGCCACCATTAAGAGGCACCCTAAACACAACATCTGCTAGAAAGCATCACTTAAGGAGGGTACAACCGATGAATGTTATAATGCATGCGTTCAGGCGTCGAAGGATGCCACCAATCACATTCACAGACATTGATTTCTAAGGCATAGACTCGGACCAAGATGACCCTATGGTCATCACCATAGAAGTTGATAACTTCATGGTGAAGAAGGTGTTCATTGATCAAGGAAGTTCAGTAGATATTCTTTACTGGAAAACATACCAAAAATTGCAGTTACCAAAGGAAGCAATGATCCCATACGACGAGCCAATATATGAATTTTTAGGGTAGATGAGGGTACATCAATTTGCACACAGTATTTCGCGAGGGGAACTAGACAAAAACCATACTTGTGTGTTTCCTAGTCATTGAAGCAATACTTCCTATAACGTTATGTTGGGAAGGCCACCTCTAAATACGTTAGGGGTCGTGGTGTCGACTCCCCACCTCTCTATGAAGTTCTCGTTAGCATTGGGAGATATCATCACCTCGCTATATTTCTAGTTTACGACCATAGGAACCTACTCTAGTAGTAAACAACGTTAAGAGAGCATCAAATGTAGGAGCCGCCTTGATGGGAGAAGACCTAGACCCTCAGATAGGGACCGATTCTAGAATAGAACTTGTGTGGGAAAGCAAAAACTTACCCTTGTCCACGGAAAGAAACTTAAAAGTTGGATCGAGTTTAACCTTAGAAGGATAATCCATAATCGAAGAGACCCTAAGAAGAAATACGGATCTATTCAATTGGTAAGCTACAGACCTACCCAAAACTCTTAGAAACCAGATCCATAGGAGAATTACAATACACCACCTGGCCTGCCAACGTAGTGTTGTAAAAAAGTCTAGTGGAAAATGGAGAATGTGCCAGATTGTACCAACTTAAGCAAAGCATGCCCTAAGGATGTGTAGCCCCTACCCAACATAGACAGGTTGGTGGATGGAGCAGCGAGAAAATGTATACTCAACTTCTTAGATGCCTATTCTGGATGTAACCAGATCCCCATGGCATAAGTAGACATGATCAAGATTGCCTTCATAATAGAAGAAACAAACTACTGCTATAAGGTTATGCCATTTGGCCTAAAAAATGCTAAAGCAACTTATCAAAGGCTGATGGACAAAGTCTTCAGCCACCTAATAGGTAAAATTGTGGAGGTATACGTAGATGATATGGTAGTGAAGTCACTAGACTTTATGCAGCATTCAACAGATTTGGTCGATGTGTTTGCTACCCTAAGGAAATTCAACTTACAGAAAAAAATGTCTCATTGGGGTGGATGGCGGCAAGTTATTAGGTTTTATGTTAATAATGAAATGGTGGTTTAAGCCAAGAAGGGGGTTGAATTGACTTTTTAAAACTTTTTCGAAAGCTTAAAACCCCTTTTGATTGAATCATATAAACCATAAAATTCGAATGCAAAAACTGCAAGACAATACACTTTCAACCGGTCAAAAATAAAAACAACAGGTTAGTCTATTCATACACCTATGAATCAGTTGATTAAAATCTCAAAATAGTTAGCTAAAATTCTAGGAAATTGTGCAGAATGCAGATTTCACGAATTTCACTCAAACAACATAGTTTCTTACACAAGATTCATTCTAATATGTGAAACAATATTACATTAACATATTACATAGAAACACATTCAAACTCAACAAAGAATGAAGGGAAACCTGAGAATGGGACAATTGTTTTTATATTGGTTCACTCAATCACATAGCTACATCAAATTTACCAAGGCAACATGAGCCTAATTTCCACTATTATCAAAAGTTTTACAAATCACAAACCAAGATTACACTTTTGAACAATAAAAAAAACCAAGATTTTTGACTCACACATAAATCTCAATCACAACTCTGTAAGACTCACACTTATAGACCTGAAATCACACTAGGGACACAAGCAGAGGCACAAGAACTAGTAAACCTGAAGGTGGCTCTCCCTATCCAACCTAACTTGAGTTTTCTAAGCTTCTACCAAGCCAAAAAGCCTTCAAGATCAACCAAGATCTTCAATCTTCACCTTACAACTGTATGATTCAGAGAAAGAGAGTTTTCTAGTGATGAATTACAAGTTTTCACACTCAAAAACTAAAAAATATGTCTTTGCACTCGAAAACATAACTTATATAGTCTGGGCTTAAATCAATCGGTTGAATTTTTCATACAATCAGTTGATTTCACTTGACTTAAGTGAAATCAGTTTGAAAAAACAATTCAACTGATTAAATGCATTCATACTAGAAAATATATGTAGCAAGCCTTTTAACCTATTAAAACCCATTTTAACATATTAAGAAGGACACACTAAGACTAACAAGACACATCTAAGCTCACTACAAGAAAATAGTGAATTACCTACAGATAGTTACATACAGATCTGGATCTATAGGTAAAGTAGGCATTACATACGAATTTTACCTATGGATATGTAAGATTGAGTTACATATGAATATTTCCGTACGTAACACAAAAAATATTTCATATTGAATATTCTGTATGTAAAATTCGTATGTATCGTTGGCACGTTAGAGAGGGAACTTTCGCTAAGGATATTGCCCGCAGGTAATGGCACATTATTCGTATGTAAATAATAAAAGCTTTACCTACCAATTTTACATACGAATTTGAAAAAATAATCAATTAAAAAGCATTTTAGCTCCTATTCTCTAAAAATATTTCACACTCCTACTTCACACTCTCTAAAACACTCTAACCATCTCACAACTCTTATAAAGAAGAAGAAGAAGAAGCCACTCTCTTTTGGTTCTTCTCGAGATCACATCTACCGCGATCCTTACCCACACCAACACAGAAAACCACCGGTCTGATGACAATGTTAAAGCTGTTAACATGAGAAGCTAAGGTGGTATGCTTCTTGAAGATTTGATGAAGATTGAATGAAGCTCTTTTGAACTATCTTGAAGTCATTACCATTGGATTGAAGCCTACATTGATGAAGGAAAGGAGATTTGATGATATCCATGTTGATCAAGGTTGGAACGTGTGCCCTCCACATAGTTACATCATTAAAAAATGTATTTGAAGTTTGTAATTCATATTGTAAACCTTGTAGCATTAATTAGATGTATTTGGTCTTAAGTGTGTCTTTTAATCTGTTGAATGGTTTTTCAATAGGTTAAAATGTCTCTTTTAATCTGTTGAATGGTTTTTTAACAGGTTAAAAGGTTGGTTGCAGTAGTCTTAAACTGCAACAAATTCAATAAGTTGATTTACTTTTTAATCGACTGATTTCACTTCAGTCAAATGAAATCAACCGATTGATTTGGAAATCAACCTGTTGAATTTCATAACAGTTTGACTATAAAAGTTGTGATCTTCAAAAGAGAGGTCAGTTGATTATTTTTTAGCGCGAATTTGTTCTGGAAACTTGTGGAAACTCTCTCCTTCGTGGTCATACAGTTTGCAATAGTTGAAGATTGATCTTGTATCAATTCTTGGAGCTTTTGGCTTGGTTTGAAGCTTGGAGAAAGTGCTTTGTGGTAGGCTGGGTTGTGCTACCACTGAGGTTTGATCTTTCTCAAGCTTTGTCTGTGTGCGTGGTGGTTTTCTAGGTCTACAAGAGGGTTCTTGCTGTGCTGGTGTGATTCTTGTGTGATTCAAGAGTCTTTTGTGGTGTTTTTGCATATTTTGAAAGTGTAAGGGTGGATACTTTGTAAATCTTTTGAAATAGTGCAAACTTAAGCTCAGGTTGCCTTGACAAACTGCATGTAGCTCAGGTTTGAGTGAACCAGTATAAAAATCTCGTGGTCTCCTCTATTCTCTAACTTTTCTCTCTTGCATTTTCATTTTAAAGTTTCAAGAACTTGTGTTTTAATAATCTTTTTCATGTTCTTGCATGTTTTCATGGCATCTACAATATTGAGCATGTTTGCATAATCATTTAGAATCTGTCTTGATCAATCTTGTGCATTGTTTCTGGTTTAAAACTCGAATCTACATTTCTACATTTTTTGCAGTATTTTAGTCGACTATTTTCTTGTTTCAATCGGTTGATTATACCATAACAAAATCTGTTTAGTACAACCAATCGATTAACTCTGTCTTTAACCGATTGAAAGTGTACAGTTCAGTACTGTTTGCATCCTAACTTGGTCATCTAATGGATTCAATTAAAGGTGGTTTTTAGCTTTCAAAGATAGCCTAATTTTTAACTAGCCAATTCAACCCCCCTCCCCCCCTTCTTGGAATTTCAACCATTTCAAAACTAACAATTGGTATCAGAGCTAGGTACTTAAAATTTGCTCAAGTAAGGTCCTAAATCTGTTTTGAACTACTTGAAATGGCTGAAAACAAGTTACCCTTTGCTGAATGTGCCTCAATTCGTAGACCCCCTATGTTTAGTGGCATTAATTACTAATTTTGGAAAATTAGGATGAAAATCTTTATTGAATCAATAGATCAAGGGATATGGGATGCAATCATAAATGGACCATATACTCCTAAGCATACTATTGAAAATGTGTTGGTTGATAAGCCATGGACTCAATGGACTGAGGAAGAAAGGAGGTGAGCTCAATATGATTGCAATACAAAGAATATGTAGGAGGTTCTTGAAGTGACTCATGAAGGAACCAATGATGTTAAGAGAGCAAGGAAGCATGCCTTGATTCAAGAGTATGAACTATTCAAGATGAAACAAGGAGAATCTATAACAGATGTGCAAAAGAGATTCACTCACATAGTAAACCATCTCATGGGTTTGGGTAAGGAATTTTACAAAGAAGAGTTAAACATCAAGGTGCTGAAGTGTCTTGATAGATCTTGGCAACCAAAGGTCACGACTATCTCAGAAACAAGAGATCTATCCACTTTGACTACAGCTGCATTGTTTGGCAAGCTTAGGGAGCATGAGATTGAGATGCAAAGGCTTAATGAGCTTGAGTCAAGTGAGAAAAAGGTAAGGAACATAGCCTTGAAGACTCGCACCAAGAAGAATGAGGAACCCGAGGATGAGGTGGCTGAATCAAGTGAAAGTGAGAACTTGAATCTCCTTGTCAAGAAGTTTGGTAAGTATCTCAAAAGGAAAGGTATCAAAGGTAATCCCAAGAGGTATACTTCCAAACACAATGAATCAAACTCTTCTAATTTTACATGTTATAACTGTGGAAAACAAGGACATATCAAAATTGAATGTCCAAATGCTAACAAAGAAAAGGAGAAGAGTGTTGATAGGAAAAAGGAGAAGAACCCAAAGGAGAAATGTGCATACATTGCATGGGAGGACAATGATGATTCAACAACAAGTAGCTCCTTACAAGATGAGAGTGAAGAAGCCAACTTGTATCTTATGGCTGGTTATGAGTCATCTTCCTCAAGCCAAGTAAGTTCTCTAGACTTAAATGATTATAATAAATTGTTGCATGATTTTGAAGAGTTGCATAATGAAGCAAACAAGATTTCTGCATTAAACAATTGATTGATAGGCTTAAACAGCTGGTTGGAAAACAAAGTTAGCCAACTGGAAAAAGAAATAGCTGATTTAAAAACTGATTTTGAGCATTTAGAAATCATTCACAGTAATTCAACTGATTATTTTAGAAATCAACCGGCTGAAAAACCCTGTGAAAACTCCACAGTTTTGAAAAATCAAGTGAAATACCTTATAAAGACCTGTGCAAGGTTCACAAGAGGGGAAGCAAACTTAGGCTATGTTCTTGGTTCTCAAAACTGTGTGTTTGACAAAGCTGAACTTGGTTTTAATCCTTCTTTTCAAAAGAAAACCAAGAAGTTCTCTAGTTTCTTTTCAAAAAGTATGCCAAGTGACATGCCATTCATTTCATGCAACTACTGTATGCAAAAAGGTCATGTTATTAAGAATTGTCATGCTAGAAAATATGATGTTCCTAAAGGGATTATGAAATGGATCCCAAAAGGATCTAGAAAGGCATAGCCATGATGGACCCAACCTATCAAAGGGTATCAAGTAATCCAATTTTGTTTTGCAGGTCATAAAAGGTGATGAGAAAGATTTGTGGTACCTTGATAGTGGCTGTTCAAGACATATGATAGGAGATAAGACCAAATTTGCAAAGTTGGAGTTGAATGAGGAAGGATTTGTAACCTATGGAGACAACAACAAAGGAAGAATCATTGGAAATGGAGTCATAGGCAATGGATCCCCTTTCAACATCAAGAATGTGCTATTGATAGAAGGACTCAAACACAATTTGATAAGTATAAGCCAACTATGTGATAAAGGCTTTAAAGTAATGTTTGAACCAAATAGTTTTTTGATATATGATGCATGTGGTAGTATTGTTTTGATAGGTAAAAGAGTCAATAACATATACCTACTTGATCTGCATCATGCATCATTTAGCATCCATTGTTTGCTTACAAAAGAGGATGACACTTGGTTATGGCATAGAAGACTTTGTCACATACACATGCAGCATTTCAATCGGCTGAATAGAAAATAGCTGGTTGAAAGACTACCAAAACTCAAGTTTGAGAAGGATAGAGGTGTGAAGCATGTCAAAAAGGAAAACAGACCAAGGTCTCTTTTAAACCCAAAAATGTTGTTTCAACTTAAAGACCTTTAGAGATGCTTCACATGGATCTATTTGGTCCATCTCGAACCATGAGCCTTGGTGGCAATCTTTATGCATTAGTTATTGTTGATGATTTTTCTAGGTACACATGGACTTTGTTCTTAGCTGCCAAAAATGATACTTTTCATGCCTTTAAAAGACTTGCCAAGATGCTTGAAAGTGAAAATAGTTCCAATATAGTTTCTATTATAAGTGACCATGGTGGGGAATTCCAAAATGAAAAGTTTGAACACTTTTGTGAAAAGCATGACATTAATCATAATTTTCTACACCAAGAACCCCACAACAAAATGGTGTTGTTGAAAGGAAAAACAGGTCACTTGAGGAACTAGCTAGAACTATGTTGAATGAAAACTCACTACCTAAGTATTTTTGGGCTGATGTAGTCAACACTACTTGCTATGTTTTAAATAGAGTGTTGATTAGGCCAATTTTGAAGAAAACCCCCTATGAGCTTTTCAAAGGGAGGAGGCCTGTTTTAAGTCACCTAAAAGTATTTGGATGTAAGTGTTTCATCTTAAATAATGGCAAAGAAAGTCTTGGCAAATTTGATGCAAAAGTAGATGAAGGTGTTTTTCTAGGCTATGCTACACAAAGTCATGCATATAGAGTCTATAATAAGAGATTAATGACTGTTGAAAAGTCTATGCATGTTGTATTTGATGAAACTAACCCAAAGTTGCAAGATCAAGTGCCAAAGAATGCAGATGAAGAAGATATACTACAGGAGCATATTTCTGCTACAGAAAAGCCCTCTACTTCAGGAAATCAATCGGCTTAAAAGGAAAAACAGTCGACTGAAAAAGCTGCAGACAGCAACTTTCCCAAGGATTGGATCCAGCCTAAAGGTTTATCAAAGGATAACATCATAGGTGATACCAAACAGGGAGTATCTACTAGACGTAGGATTGTATTTTGTGAACATGTTGCTTTTGTAACTCAAATTGAACCTAAAAATGTGAATGATGCTTTGAATGATAGTAATTGGATTGTTGCTATGCAAGATGAACTCAATCAATTCACAAGAAATGATGTATGGTTTCTAGTGCCTAAAACTGATGATATGAATATAAATGGAACTAAATAGGTTTTTAGAAACAAAATGGATGAAGATGGTAATATTGTAAGAAACAAAGCTAGACTAGTTGCTAAAGGTTATAATCAACAAGAACGCATTGATTTTGATGAAACTTATGCACCTGTAGCTAGGCTAGAAACTGTGAGATTACTCTTAGCATATGCTTGCATGTGTAACTTTAAATTGCATCAAATGAATGTGAAAAGTGCATTCTTGAATGGTTTCCTAAATAAAGAAGTGTATGTATCACAACCTCCTTGATTTGAGGATCATCTCTATCCTAACCATGTTTTCAAATTGAAAAAGGCCTTATATGGTTTGAAACAAGCACCAAGACAATGGTATGAAAGGCTAAGCAATTATCTCTTATCAAAATGTTATGCTAGAGGTGCAGTGGATAAAATACTTTTCATTAGAAAACATGAAAATGATGTTGTACTTGTTCAAGTGTATGTTGATGATATCATCTTTGGTTCAAATAACAACACATTGTGTGAAGAGTTTGTTGCAGCTATGCAGGGAGAATTTGAGATGTTCGTGATGGGTGAGCTTACATACTTTCTAAGGCTGCAAGTCAAGCAACTCAAGCATGGAACATTTTTAAATCAATCAAAATACTGTTTTGACTTGTTGAAAAAGTTCAAAATGAAGGATTGCAAGGAAGTTGTCACTCTAATTGCAACAAATTGTCTTATGGATGCAGATGAGGTTGGCCAACCAGTAGACTCAACCAAATATAGAGGGTTGATTGGGTCTTTGCTCTATCTTACAGCAAGTAGGCCAAATATTCTGTTTGGAGTATGCTTATGTGCTAGGTTTCAAGCAAATCCAAAGCAATCACACTTTAAGGCTGCAAAAAGGATTCTAAAGTACCTTAAAGGAACAACCAATGTTGGTTTATGGTATCCATGTGATTCTAACATAACTCTTAGTGGTTTTCAGATTCAGATTATGCAGGGTGCAAATTGGATAGGAAAAACACAAGTGGTACTTGCCATTTGCATGGATCAAGTCTAATCTCATGGAATAGCAAAAAGCAAGCATGTGTGGCACTCTCCACTGCTGAAGCTGAGTATATTGTTGTTGAACATGGTTGTACACAAATTATATGGTTGAAGCATCAACTTTTGGACTTTTGTGTAAGGCTAAGCAAGGTACCTTTGTATTGTGATAATACTAGTGCCATCAACTTAACCAAGAATTCAATACAACATTTTAAAACTAAGCATATAGAGATTAGGCATAGTTTCATTTGTGATCATGTTCAAAAGGGAGATTGTGAAATCAAATTTGTTAAAACTGAAAATCAATTGGCAGATTTGTTTACAAAACCATTGGCTAGAGATAGTTTTAATAAGCTAAGAACTAAACTAGGCATATTAGACATCAAGAATGTGGTCTGATGTGTTTTTAGCATGTTAATCTTATGTACTCATGCATTGGTTTCATAAAAATTAGCTGTTGTATGCAAAAAATGAAAATTGTCATATTCAACTTGTTAATTTTTCATTTCAACGTGTTGATTTCACTTAAATCTGCCTCTGTTTGCAAAAACATGATTTTCCAACTTGTTGATTATATTTTTCAACGTGTTTATTTCACTTAAATTGCCAGTGAATGATGAAAAATTGATCTGCTATGATTTTTAATCTGCTGTTTTCATAATTCAATATGTTGATTTCATTAAAACTGAATCTGGAAAAATAAAGTTCAATTTTATGATTTTCAATCGATTGATTTTCAAAATCAATCAGCTGATTTCACTTAACCAGATTATGGTTTTAATCTTTGACGGTCTGATGTTGTTTTAATCGACTAGTACTATTTTTCAACGTGTTGATTTTACTTAAACTGTGCATTTACTCACGAATTGAATTGTTAAGCTGACCCAGTAAAAGAAAACATCTTTTTGTCAGGTACTATCTGCTCTTAACTACTCATTTCATCATCCATGTGTTGCTTTTACTGATTTGTTTGACCAAAAAGCATGTTTAGTGTACAATTCCAATGTGCCTACAGCTCACATGATCTGAACTGATTGATTCACTCATAAAAACACATTGAAAACACCATGAATGCATGAGATACTGTTTTGGACTACATTAAATTGGTTTGGGTATCCTAAAACGAATTAATTAGGAAAATCTGCACCATTTAATCAACTATTTCTGAAAATCAGCTTGTTCAATTATAAATATTGCACTTGTATTGCTGCATTTGCATCATACTTCTTTTAGAAACAACCATACCCATACTCATCATGCCTCGTCGTCAACAAAGAGTTGTCCAATCTGATTATGAGCACTTCACTCCTCCTACCCCAAGGTCTCCAAATCACGAAAGCCATGGGAGAATTGAAGCATGGTTTGAGGATCATGAGGACAATATTCAAGTGTTCCTAATTGAGATGAATAGGAAGCAGATCAGCATTCCTAAGGTGCTGAGATTCTCATGGTTGAGGGCTGAAGGCTTTGAGAGGCTATTTCAACAACTCAAGCATCAAAAGTTGAAGTCCTTCCTTGAACTTTCAGGAAAAATCTATCCAGACTTGGTGAAGGTGTTTTTCACCAACTTGGAGTTCAAAAATGATGTGTTGTTGTCAAGTATCAAAGGAATTCGCATGAAGATCAACAAAAAAGCTTGGAAAGATATGGTTGGACTTAAATCAAGGGGTGTGCAAGTGAGGAAAGGTGAAACTAGGGCTGTTCCAAAATTCAACAAGGTCCAATACTATGGCCAATGTTTGAGGAATCCAGTTGGTGAGATCAAGCACTTCCATGTTGGTGGTCTCAACGTGGATCAAAGGTTTCCTGGTATGATTGTCACAAAAATCCTTGTTCCAGTGGTATCAACCATTCAACTTTAAATGAGGGAGATTTGATACTTATGTACTACATTCAACACAATATTCAAGTGGATCTGATCTATGTGTTTTGTGATCACATGCTCAAGACCAAGAGGCTCATGGATTTTAGGCTGCCATATGTGGTTTTGGTGTCCAAATTCATAGAATACTTTGGAATTGATGTATAGGATGAGTTAGAAGAGTCAACTGGACTATTAAACCATACCTCCAACCAAAATTTGCACAAAATGGGCTTTCTCAAGGTGGGAAATGCATGGACAACTGCTGGTGCTGTAGTTGGTGGTGCACATGACCATGAAGCTGGCCCAAGTGATACAAATCAAGAGGAAGAACCAACTACTGGACCCATGGACTTAATTCCTTACAACCCTCCAAAGGATAGAGGCCCTGTGTACTCATATTTTGAAAGGATGGTGTTGAACCAGCTGCATGAACTCAATGTATCCCAACATGCACATCAAAACTATTGCAATGAGAGGTTCAATGTATTGGATGGCCAAATTCATGATATGCATGACATGCTGAACTCATTCCAGATCAGAAATGATCCTTAGGATGATTGAGTGTGTTGGTTGTTTAGGATCTTGCATTGCATCCATGTGTTTGTACTTTTTCAGTTTCAGTTTTGTCAGTTTCAATTGGTTGTTTTTATTTTCAGTCGGTTGATTATATCAACTTTATGCTTTTTCTTCTCTATTTCAGTTTCTCTTGGTTGTATTATGTTCAAGTACTAAGGAAAGAATGTGTAATGCTTGTTTTCTTTATGCTTTTGTTCTTTTTGATGAATCCAAATGGGGGAGAAAAATTAACAAATAACAATTTGATCAAATTGAACTAAAATAGAAGCACTAAAATTGGAATTAATATCAAATCTGAATTTGAATTCATATTATTGATAGGGGGAGCATGTGCATGTGTGTGTGCTTGCTAGCTTGTGTGTATTGCTACTGTAAATGTTTTTAAGGTTCACAAGCATCAAGCTAAGGTGTCACTTCATCAATTTAATGATATCCAACATATGGAAGCAATTTGCAATGGAAAATAGAAGAAGATAGATAGAAAAAGATAGAGGTTGACTTCATCAAATCAGGGGGACATTGTTGACATGAGAAGCCAATGTGGTATGCTTCTTGAAGATTTGATGAAGATTAAATGAAGCCCTTTTGAACTATCTTGAAGCCATTACCATTGGATTGAAGCCTACATTGATGAAGGAAATAAGATTTGATGATATCCATGTTGATCAAGGTTGGAACGTGTGCCCTCCACATAGTTACATCATTAAAAAAATGTATTTGAAGTTTGTAATTCATATTGTAGACCTTGTAGCATTAATTAGATGTATTTGGTCTTAAGTGTGTCTTTTAATCTGTTGAATGGTTTTTCAATAGGTTAAAATGTCTCTTTTAATCTGTTGAATGGTTTTTTAACAGGTTAAAAGGTTGGTTGCAGTAGTCTTAAACTGCAACAAATTCAATAAGTTGATTTATTTTTTAATCGACTGATTTCACTTCAGTCAAATGAAATCAACCGATTGATTTGGAAATCAACCTGTTGAATTTCATAACAGTTTGACTATAAAAGTTGTGATCTTCAAAAGAGAGATCAGTTGATCATTTTTTAGCACGAATTTGTTCTGGAAACTTGTGGAAACTCTCTCCTTCGTGGTCATACAGTTTGCAACAGTTGAAGATTGATCTTGGATCAATTCTTAGAGCTTTTGGCTTGGTTTGAAGCTTGGAGAAAGTGGTTTGTGGTTAGAGATGGCAAATAAACCCGTCCCCGTGGGTATTGCCCGAACCCGTCCCTGTTTTGACGGGGAATCCCCGCATTGACTAGGTATGGGTATAGGTACGGGGAATCCCTGATTTTTTTGATTAGGTATGGGGATGGGGATGGGGATGAATATATCCCCGCTATAATACCCGTCCCCGCCATATCTCCATCCTCTTTTAAATTATTAAAATATTCACAATTAATTAAGTAA
>Ga0214545_1004084_pt1 | contig 27514 bp, 11 predicted proteins | sample CNSS4metaG_FD_160064 | JGI IMG/M metagenome (GOLD analysis project Ga0214545, IMG submission 160064) | Root nodule microbial communities from cowpea collected in UCLA plant growth center, Los Angeles, California, USA - CNSS4 | ecosystem: Host-associated > Plants > Roots > Nodule | place: USA... | reverse complement strand
ATTATTTATTAAATATTGAAAAAAAAATATATATATATATATATATATATATATATATATATATATAGTTGTGGTATGATATGATAAGATGAAAAATACTTTGGAGACCTCATAAAACTTGTCAGAGATATCGAACCATTGAAAAATAATGAAAATTGTTTAAACAAAACAAAGGTTCTTCAAATGAAAAAAAAAAGATCAAAGACAATAAAGAATATGATAAGTTTTTTTAATGTTATATAAGGGTTTATGCAATTGAACACTTGAGATTAAAAAATATTCTCATGTAACAAAAATAAATAATAAATAATATATATTAAAAAGGAGTATAGATAATCAAAAGTATGACACAAAAATTATTTGATTCAATGAAATTGAGAATACTCATTCGAACATAACAATACATAAAGGAAAAAATGTGTTATTAAGATTTTGATAAAAGAAAAAATACCCCTAATTAAACTTTTTATATATAAAACAAGCCAAACAATAGAGAGATCAAGAAAAAAATGTGTAGCCAAAGAAACAAAAAGAGTATTACAAAACTAAGGACCAAGAAAAGAATATATATATATATATGAACAAGCCAAACAATAGAGAGATCAAGAAAAAAATGTGTAGTCAAAGAAACAAAAAGAGTATTACAAAACTAAGGACCAAGAAAAGAATATATATATGTGTGTGTGTGAGGATATGTACATATTATAACTTAAATAATATAATTAATTTCTTATTAAATTAAAATAAACTACAATTAAAATATTTAACATGAAAAATAGGGAATTATATTGAAAAGATAATAAAATCAATCCTTGATAGCATTTTATTATTAGTTGAAATATTTGCACGGTTTGTTTACTTTTTTTGTGATAAAGATACTAAAATTATTATTACAATAGAGGTTGTATATAGGTATTTTTTAAAATTTCTATAAATTATTTAAATTTCAAAGTAGTAATTGAAATGGTAAAATAAAAATAAATGTATATATATATATATATATATATATATATATATATATATAAAAAAATTAAATTTTAGTTATTGAAATAAAAAGTATTATAAGTAAATATTGTGTAAATATTTTTTTTATTATAAATAATTATTTAAATTTGAAAAAAGTAGTTACTAAAATTATCAAAGCATAAATAATTTTTTTATAATAAATAATTATTTGAATTGAAGAAAGTAGTTACTAAAATCATAAATCTTAAATTAGTTTTTTATTATGAATAATTATTTAAGTTTAAAAGGTAGTAATTAAGAGGATAAAATTAAAAAAAAAATAAAAGAGAACACAATGTATCATGTTTATATATAGTTATTGATTATTGATAATTATAAAAGTATATATAAATAATTTTATAATTTTACTAGTTTTAAACACGTGTATTCGCACATGTTGGTATTTTTTTGTATGTTTATCATTGATGGAAGAAATAATAAATATTTAAGTTTATATTTAATTTTTGAATATAATTAACTTGAAAAATATTTATAGGTTTAGAAAGTCAATATGTCTATAAAAATATACATAATAGACTTTATAAAAATACAAAGGATAAAACACGTGCAAAAATAAAAGCAGAATCTCTAAAAAATAAAGGATATGTAGAAATATGTAGAATAAAGTCGGTAAAAATACAAATCAATGTATGAACAAACTGGTCTAATGTGTATTGTTATACTTGTCCAATCAATGTATTGACAAACTTATCTAATATGTGTTGTTGGACTTGTCTAATCAGTATATGAACAAACTTATCTAATGTATATTACAAGACTTGTCTAACCAGAGAATGAATAGACTAATGTGTATTAATAGACTCATCTAATATGTGTATGAGCAAACTCACCTAACGTATATGGTTAGACTCGTCTAATTAATATATGGACAAACTTGTCTAATGTGTGTTGTATGACTCATTTGATTAGTGTATAGACGTACTCATCTAATGTGTATTCTAATATTCATATAACCAATGTATGAAATGACTCATCTAATGTTTTATGCTATACTCATCTAATTAGTATATGTACAGACTCGTCTATTGTGTATTGCTAGACCCGTAAAATATTTTTCGCTATACTCATCTAATCAATGTATGAACATGGTCATCTAATGTGTATTGTAAGATTCATCTAATTAGTGAATGAACAAACTTGGCTAATGTCTATTAATAAACTCGTCAAATTTGTGTGTGGAAAGACTTGTCTAATGTATATTTCTAAAGTCGTCTAATCAATATATAAATGACTTATATAACGTGTATTGTTAGACTCGTTTAATCAATACATTGACAAACTCGTCTAATTTTTTTTCTTTACTAATCTAATCTATGTATTCCTAGACTTGTCTACCAATTTTCGTTATACTCGTCTAATCAATGTATGGAATGAATTTTCTAATATATTTTGTTTTACTTGTCTAGTTACTATAAGAATAGTCTTGTCTAATGTGTATTGTTAGACTCATCTAATTAATACATCAACAGACTTGTCTAATATGTTAGACTTGAGTCTTTTTGTTATATTCCTCTAATCGGTGTATAGAAAGACTTGTATGATGTGTATTGTTAAACTCGTCTAATCAATACATCAACAAACTTGTCTAATATGTATTGCTAGACTTATCTAATCAATATAACAACACACTCATACAACGTGTGTTGCTAGACTCATCTAATTAGTATATTCAGACTCGTGTAATGTGTATTACAAGATTCTTCTAATTAGTGAGTAGACAAACTTGTCTAATGTCTATTAATAGACTTGTCTAATATGTGCATAGACAAACTTGTCTAGTGTATATAACTAAACTTGTATAATCATTGTATAGACATTTGTCTAGTGTATGTTGCTAGACTCGTTTAATTAGTGTATGGACATAATCATCTAATCAATGTATGTGCAGATTTGTTTAGTGTGTATTGCAAAACTAGTTTAATCAATGAATGACCAAACTCGTCTAGTTTGTATTAATAGACTAGTATAATTTGTGTATGGACAAACTTATGCAATGTATATTGTTAGACTTGTCTTATCAATGTCTAGACATACTCGTTTAGTGTTTGTCGTTAAACTTACTTAATTAGTGCATGGACAAACTCGTCTAATGGATATTCTTAGATTCGTCTAATCAATATGTGAACGGTCCGTCTAATGTTATTTCCTATACTTAATGATTGAATGGAAATACTCATCTAAAGAGTATTGTTAAACTTGTGTAATCAGTGCCTCAACAACCTCATTTAATATTTTTTGTTATACTTGTTTAATCAATGTATTCTTAAACTCTTCTGATCAATGTATGAAATGACTCATCTAATGTTTTTTGTTATTCTCGTCTAATTAATGTATCGATAAACTCTTTTATTGTGTATTCATTGACTCTTCTAATGATTTTTGTTATACTCATATAATCAATGTATTTACAAACTTGTATACTTTTTTTTATTATATTCATCTAATTAATGTATGGAGAGAATAAGAATGGCAAAAATACTCGTGCCCGTGGGTATTCGCAGATAAAATTCATGACAGATAGTTGGTATCCGTAGACATTTGCCACCCGCAAGTAGCGGATAACAGGTATTTTAATACTCACTTATAAGCAGGTCAAGTGCGGATATCATATTATCCATACTCGTGGGTACCCATTACCCGTAAAATATTAAAATTAAAATTAAAATTATTTTTATTAAGTTAAATTTAATTAAAATTAAAATTTATATTATATTATTATTACAATTGTAACGTCCTATTTTAATAGATAAATCTATTCAAATAAAACATCGTACATATTATAATATCCAAGGGTTCGAGACTTAAAGTATAAGGATTTCGCAACCATCCAAGTATTCAATAAAGAAAAACTAAGGCACACCATTGTACCCTTAACAAAACAGAAAGATTCAACAGATGACCAAAAACTTGCTCATAAGCGAGGGATTACAATATAATAATAACTCTTCAACGTGGGCTCAACAGCGACCCAACACTAAACCATGTCCAAGTAAGCTATAGCATCCCCGTTGCCACTACGATCACTAGGAGTTTCCAATCTGCTCAAATCAATAAATTGATGATCATCGCAAAAGAAGAAAACCACACACGAGACACACAAGCAAACAGAGAGGGTAAGCTAGAGTAAAAAGGTTATCATACAATTAAACATATGAATTCAAAGGTCGAGAACACATAAATCACTACACCATGTGATAACAACCAAGATGACTATAAGACTCATTTATCCGGATACATATAATTAGTCGGATTCACTGGATGTTTGCACTTGTGGTCGCCTCTACTACTCTACAGAGTCATTGCCAATGGGTTTCACCCTACCACGCACAAGATTAGCCTTCAAACATCTAAGACCATTATCTTGCCAAAGACTAGGGCCTCCTACTACTCTCACCACTTGAGTTAGTACGCTCTACATGAGACTAACTGACTCTTTAGAGTTTTAGGATGAAATCCTTACTTGAATCCTTACATAATTATATAATGAGGCACCACCACGAAACCTTATTAACGAGTTTGTGGAATTACGTCCTAACCATGAGGCGCCACCATGAGGCGCCACCATGAGCTCTCACCAAAAGGGTCACAGAATTACGTCCTAACCATGAGGCACCACCACGACCTCTCACCAAGAGGGTCATGGAATTACGTCCTAACCATGAGGCACCACCATGAGATCTCACCAAGAGATTCGTGGTATTACGTCCTAACTATGAGGCACCACTATGAGATCTCACCAAGAGATTCATGGAATTACGTCCTAAACCATACCAAAATCATGTCACACCAACCAAACATAAATTTATCATGCATACCAATCTCATGCCAATATTTATAACCAACCATTTAATCATGTTCCATACGAAATTCATACTAAGCTCATCAATTCAAATCCCAATACATCATGTAGAACATACAAGGCATTGATGAGTCATTATTTTCATCTGTTGGGTTTTATTGGGCCACTATTCCGAATATGGGTTAATTTCACATTATTTGGCATAATTTTTGTTTTTAATTATTTTTAGGTACTTGGGTGAAGCAATTTTGGAGCTTGGACATTAATCTTCAGATGAAGAGAGTTGTCACATCATTTCCACATAATTTTCATGTCATTTCCACGTCATCTAAGTGAATGGGCCAACATTTGAAGCTTAATGGTGGCATTTTTTTAATTTTGAGTGGCAAAATGACATTTTTGTAAATAGTAGTGGCAGAATTGATTTGACCATAAGATTTTTAGGTCTTTTGTAGTAGCAGCCGAGCTTCTTCTTCTCCAACCTCCATTTTTGCATTTTAAGCTTTGGTGGATGACCATGGAGGTGCCTTCTTTAATTTTTCATGTTTTAGCACTCATTTTTACCATTTTTATGTGCATTTGACATCACCCACTATGGGTTATACGTTTTGAATTCATTTGCTAGCTTGGACATCTCATTTTGTGAATTGTATTGACTTGGAACAACACCCATTGATGGGGTTTTCGGTTTTTATACCACAACAATGTTTTTCGTTCAATTGAAGCCTTGAAATTTCTCTTTTGATGTTGAAATCGCGTTTGGATAATACCCAAGTTAGGGTTTGATGTTCTGTTATCGTGATTCCCGTTTTGAAGGGCTTGTAAGCTCCATTTTCATATTTAGCTAAGCTTTTTGTATTGATTCCTTGAAGAAATTGAAATGAAACCATGAGATTGTTTATCATTTTTGGGTTGTGTTCAGATTTACTCTTATTCAGGTTGCATTTTCATGATAAAATGCGTTTTAGATGCATGCTTAATCTCAAATTCGTGTTTTGTCCACATTAAGGACTCATATTCATGCTAAATCTACAATTTTGTGAATTAAATTTTGTGCGAATCCATCAAAACCACCCCCCTTTTGGTGTTGTGTTTAATTATGGAAATTAAGTTGTGGACAAAAATATTGGTCGTTAGGAGACGACTTGGTTCAACTTTCACATACTACATTTAATATGTATTAATTTGGTGAGACTACTCTCGCTCAAGCGAGTGGCCTTCGCTTAGGCGAGCCCTCGAACCAGAAAGAAAAGTGGGTTGCAGGTGTTCTCGCTAAGGCGAGGGCTCCTCGCTTAAGTGAGAGCTTTTCATTTTGAGCAACCAACAGCTTGCGTGGGCGAGATCAGCAGAACCTCCCCTGCTCTCAAGCGTACCAAGCCAGATCCAATCACATTAACAGCACAGAAAATGTATTTTCATACGACAAACAACATGAATCAAGCATCCATTACGTAAAACAGGCCAAGCATGCGAAAATGACTTAAAATAGCGAAACCCTAGCTTCCCTTACCTAGAAAATGCTAGCTAAAGACTTCGACACCTAAGCCAACGAGCACAACAGCCCCATGAGCATATTCGAGAGCTGGGAACAATGGCACAAGAAAACTAGGTTATCAAATTGCACCTCTATTGGAATCACAAAACAGAGCTTAGAAAAAGAGAGGGTATGGGTTGATAAGCAACTTACGTGGAATAAAATGGGAGTTTTTCTAGCTCAATGAAGAGTGGGAGCCAAACTCTAGCAGAGCTCACGTAGAAGCAAATGGAGAGTGGATAGGAAATTGTTTTTCTGAAAAGTGGCAGAATGAGGGGAGGTTAAGGCTAATTTATGGGTTTTGGGCACCCTATGGGCCAGCCTTAGGCCTAATTGTAAGACCCGTGAAAAATTAATTAATTAATTAATTAAATAATTAATTTATAAATGCGGGTAGTGAGAGCCTTTATGGCATTTAATTCTGACTTGTATGACGTGGGAAAGTACTAGCTCAAGTGGTTGAGAGTACTTGTTTGTGCGAGAGGACTTGGGTTTGAGTCATATGTATGGCAACTATATGTTGTTGACTTATTATTATTTTCATAATATGATTGATCATGTGGAGTGATAAGGTAACCCTATATTTATAGGAATTGTCACGAAACATAAATTGCTTGAGTGGTTGTCCATTGATTTGGTGATGAGAATGGTATGGGTTTGAACTTTGGTGAACCCAAATTTAACTCTCTTTTTGCTAAAAATTAGTTGTGACATGAATATGAAAGGGTAGCGAAAACCCTAGCAGAAGGGGCAGCCAAGAGGGGCTGAAAAACAACTAAATAATGGCCCTTAAATAACAATTAACCTCATCATTAAACTTATTTTCGTTTTAACACATTAACATGTCTTTAAGACCCCTATAAAAGCCAAATTGGGAGAGAATAGACAGGAACTGTGAGGTTGAGTGTGCAAAGAAAAGCTGATTTAGGAAGGAATCAAAGGGAGGACATTGATGCTCAAGGGAAGACTCATAATTTAAACTCTAAGCAAAGGAAATTCCAGGTTAGGGAGGTGAACCCGAATTTTCGTATTGTTGTTTTGTGCACATGATTTTGATGATTGTAGGCCATGAAATTCGTGCTATATATGATGTGAATTAGGGGTTGACGTGTTTCGATATTGTTTGATCGAAATTCTTACCCAATTGTAAGAATATGATGGGTTTCTGCACTGTCTATGTTGTTATGGTTCAAACTTGGATTTTGGGGACTATATTGGGTCTAAATTATGTTCATATGTTGGTGCACTATTTTCAATTGTTTGGTATGGATTAGAATGCGGTTTAGACATTGTTGTTGGTGTTTGCGTGCGTAGACAGGGTAGAAGTCTGCTATTCTCGCTCAAGCGAGCTAGGCTCGCCTAGGCGAAAATAGCAAAGACTCGAACCTGTTTCTGTTCGAGCGTCTCGCTCAAGCGGAGGATTTTGGTTTTGGGCGACAAGTCATCTCGCTTAAGCAAGAACTTGTGAGTGTTGGGTGGTTCTGCTTGAGCGTCTCGCTCAAGCGTGAAACTCTGTTCTGGGCGAAAGAGCGTCTCGCTCAGGCGAGATTCCCTCGCCTAAGCGAGAATTCGAGAAATGTTGTGTGGTATGTTTGACTTTCCGCCTAGGCGAGAGACTTGATTCCTAGATGAAGGGTGGTCTCGTCCAAGCGTGAAAGGCTCGCCACAACGAGAGTTCGAGGATTTTTTATGCAAGGTGCTCGCTCAGGCGAGAGAGCCTAGCTTAAGCGAGATAGGTTTGGGGTGCTTGGGCGAAGGCTTCTAGCTTAAGCGAAGAACATTGAAATTTGGTGTTCTTAGTTAGGTGATAAAGTTGTAGTGGAAGGGTTTATGCTTGATTCGTGATACGTGGTCTACAAGGCTTCTATGATACCTCAAAGGTGGGTTTGCTGGTGTTCCTTGAGTTGTAGCTCGGAACATATCCCTTGAGTTGTGGCTCAAGATGGGGGTTAAGCACGTGGTCTTTCTTGAGTTGTGGCTCGGAATAACATCTCTTGAGTTGTGGCTCGGGATGACGGATGAACATGAGGAACTCTTGAGTTGTGGCTCGGGTTGGTGAGTGTGTTGGTTGTGGCCCGCACGGATGGGTCCAAATAGATTGCCCTCCTCAGTAATTAGCTGACGAGTTTGGTATTTTTGGGACGTTACGAACTATGTTCGTATTGGGAATGCCACCTGGCATTACGGTGTGTGATCCGTAGCATGGTTTTCTGCACATGCTCTATCGGTTGTGGTTGATAGGTATGGCAGCAAGACATGTTGAGGTACTCACTAGAAGACATAGAACACAGTTAACATGGTTGTGGCCATGTGGAACGAATGATGGAATTTCCTTGATGTGAGTTTGATATCCAAACATGGTTGTGGCCATGTAGGATGAAAGGATGGAATTCCTTGATGTGATCTTGATATCAAAACATGGTTGTGGCCATGTAGGAAGAAATAGGGGGCGGGGGGAATTCCTTTAATGTGTTTTGTTATAAGTATTTGAATAATATATATATGTTTATTATGTTAGCTCACCCTATCTGCTTGTGTTTGGCGACTCCCGTGTACGCGGTACACGGGAGCATATGATTTTGCAAGTGAATATGGTGATGCTTAGAGCCAGAATGGAGCTAGCATGGGAGAAGATTTTTTATCAAAGCTTTTATATTTTTATGATTTCAAATAAATTGTAATCCTTTTTTATTACTAGACTTTTGGATAATTATAATAGTATTTATATTTATGGATTTTGGATTATTATTGAGGTAATAAAAGTTTTAAATTTCCCGCGTTTTGGAAAAAAATATTATCATAAATGCGATTTATACTTATATCCCTATTTTAATTTTTTAAATCCGTAATATCCGGATGAGATGTTACACTAACCATGAGGCACCTCCATGAGCTCTCACCAAGAGGGTCATGGAATTACGTCTTAACCATGAGATATCACCAAGAGATTCATGGAATAATGTCCTAAACCATACCAAAATCATGTCACACCAACTAAACATAAATTTATTATGCATAACAATCTCATGTCAATATTTATAACCAACCATTTAATCATGTTCCATACGAAATTCATACCAAGCTCATTAATTCAAATCCCAATACATCATGTAGAACATACAAGACATCATACTTGAACTGTTTATAACAATCAATCATTTGATCATTTGAAGCATACCTATATCCAACCAACTCTGCCCATCTTGCTCAAGTTAAAGAATTCTCGCTTAGACTAGAGGGATCCCTCGCTCAAGCTACCAGCTCTCGCCTGGACGAGACTGCATATAAAGGGCATGTTAAATATAAGTTATTCTTAAATAATTTATTAAATGATAAATTAAATAAAAATAATAATAAGATAAAATAAAAAATTAATAAAATAGTATAAAGATATATTTTATTTTTAGGATAAATATGTTAAAAAATAAAATAAATAGATTAAAAAGTAGAATAACTTTCTTTGCATATGTGGTAACAAAATAAATATAAATAAAAACTAAAATTAACAATACTGCAGATATTTTTATTTATTTTGTACTTTTTTTATTATTGGTAGGCAGTTATTTTAGTTTAAAAAAAGTGGTTAAGTCCAACAAAAATGTCAAATAAAGAAAGAGTTAAACTTAAAACAGTTCTTTAAGGTCAAAAAAGACAATTGAAGGATAAAATTGAAAACAAAATTGTATAAATTATAAAGAAAAATCCCTTTTCCATAATGGTATAAATATCTCTATCTTTTTATTTCTTAATTTGAATAATTTGATTTATCTTTACTCTTTTATTCTAAGGAAAAGTTTATTATACTGATTAGATACTTAGATTTTTTTTTGTCATTTATTACTTACGATAAATGACATATTTATTAAAAAAAATTGCCAATAAACATACAACATCATGTGAATTTTTTCTATTGAATTAATTATATTTTTATATTGTTATGTTAATTAGTATAAATGGATTGAAATTAAATGTCTAATCCTTTAAAACTTTTATACCTCTACATTGAAGATATTAATATGTATGTAGATGAAATTTGTAAAATATTAACCTCAACTGTTTCGCTTCCTCAAATATATCATTAATAAAAATTACAAAATTTAAAATAAAATTTGATTTCTATTTTATTAAAATATCAGCAAACAAGAAAATACTATATTACATAACTCTCACACAGCTTACCAATAAAATAATATATTGTAAAAAAAAAAAAACTCTAAATTTCTCATACTTTTCACTCCTTCTCCATAAAAACTTAATCTTTAAAACTTTCTCTATTGTTCGTTGACTCCCGATTGGTTCTATTAAAACTCTCCCATAAACATTGTCTTCCAATATATCTATAAGCCTTATAAAATATAACATTTTATTCTTATTTTTTATTATCTAATAATATCTCAAAATATCTCTTAATTTGTAACAATATAACAATAACAATACCCAACAGTATTAACTAATATCTAACGATATTTATCTTTTTAATTAAATAATTATTTACTAAATCTTATTCTCTTAAAATATTATTAAAAAATTTTAAATTATAATTATTAAACAATTTCATCTTTTACTTAAAATATTTAATCATATTTATACACTAATTATTAAAATTTATAGGATGTCGAAAAAAAAAAACTATAACAATCATAGATACAAATCCAAAGCTTTACGAATTTGGAAAATATTTTTGTGAAATATAGTAGTATTAGTTTAATAATAAAAATACGATTTGTAATATATTATAATTATAATTTTGAATAACTTTAGGTGATAGGACTTTTAACTTGAATATAATATTTTATTTAATATAAAATGATTATTGAATAACTATACTATAATAATATAAAAAATTATTACTAAGTTAAATGAAGTTGTTATCTAACTATATATTTAAATGAAGGCTCGGAGTATTAGCACACTAACTTATCACGAATAAAAAAACATCAATCATTTGAACATACTATCCTTTTATCTAATCTTTTATAACTATAATATTTCATATAATATTTTGCTCCTGGATTTAACCACTATACATTCAGATAAAGAAAGCACATTAATGAACATTAATTATAGAAATTAAATAATCATAATTAAATATAAATTTTGTTAAGTATGCCTTTACTTTACTATAATTTTAATTTGTTTTTTTTTTCTAATCAATGGCATTAATATTTTCTTATAACGTGTAACCAAAAGGGGCGATAACTTTCTAGACAAGTAATGAATAACTACAATAAGTTTACATCATAGTTTAAATTATTTTGAGAAATATAAACATATAGTTTATGTATTAAAAAACTATTCATTATAAATTTGAGTACGCAAAAAAACATTTATTTTTTCTTAACCTTTTAACATTTTTTTTTCTTCTAAATCTAAAAAACATTTATTTATTTTTTTCTTAACCTAAACAAAGATTTGTTCTGTTGAAGCATACTAGTGTAATATCTATAGTAGTTGGTACTATTATAAGCCCTTTTCTGGGAGTGTTGGAGTGGCTTTTCGTTTGCACTTGGGTGGTACCTCTCTCTACTCGTGTTGTGGGGGTTCAGTTCAGCCTTTGATTCTATGGATCTTCACGAAAACCCCCAGAATTCTGGGATGAAGAAACGAAAGCCGGAGCAGGTACCATCTCACAATTCTCCTAAAAAAGATTTGTTTTTTTTCATATGTTTTTTTGTTTGGAATTTGGTGCAATCGTTTGTATCAGTCATGTTTATTCTTGCTTTGATCACGGGTAAAGTTTGTTTTTTTTATGGGCTTATGATCTTGTTCGTCTTGTGTCTTCCTTTTGGATTTTGACCTTCCTCTTGATCGTTGGAATTTTATAAACTCACCCATCGTTGGAATTTTATAAACTCACCCTTATTCGTGTTCTTTCTGATGAAATATGTTTTTTTTTATACCCTCTTTTCTTCGTTTGTTCTCCTGGTTTGATTTTTTTTTTTTTTTTTTACGTTTCACGTTATCCCACCTCAGGTGTGTTGATTTGTGGTTGTTGTGCAACTCAACAATAGAAACCTCGCCATTGAATTTTACAGCGAAATTAACTAATGTGGGGGTGGAACAATGCTTAAAATGCCATAAAACCCCCTCTTTTTTTGTAAGGATTCGACCATCAGCCTATGTTACCTTTGAAAATAGCCAACAGACTGACCTTGGAAATGCGTTTGTTAGTGCTTTTGATTTGGAAGTATGGAAGTATCTGTTGAGTTTTTGTATTACATTTATATTACTGCCATGAAAAACCATGAACCCTGTCTTTTTGTTTGAAGGCCATTTAGACAGGTCTTTACATTTTGGGTATGATCCTATTCTGAACAACTAGTTGGTACATCTTAAATTCATAGATAAGGGTTTGTCTCCCCCTAAAATTAGTTAGTTTGATAAACACTCTCAAAACTAGTTGTCAAGGGAGGAAACCCAATCCACTAAGTTCACAGAACATCCTATACTACTCAATGTGAGACTTAAGCACCTCATAATTTCTAAGTCCCTATAAGAGTTGAGTTCATAACCTATCAATACCTGTAGGTGAATCTTAAGCATGCCTACAGTTTAGTAATAGAAAGTTCTTAAATCTTCCAACAGAGTAAGAAACCTTGTGACATGGTGGCTTACTGCTTGACTTACTAATTTTACATTGATGTGCAAAGTCAAATCGTGTGTCAATCTTGCATGTTATATTATGATGGGTTAGTTTTGACGTGATTGAGGTTGAAAGAGAAAACATTTATTGAGTGAAAAAGGGTGTGTGTGTGGGTGGGAGGAGAGTATAATGAACAGGTTGAAATATGTGACAGTGTAAGACTATTAAGTTATCCTGACTCTTTTTGGTGATGAGCGCACGTGCTTAGAATGACCTTTTGCTCTATGTGAATTTTAAGTATTTTTTTAATCATTTGCAGGATGATGCTTTGATCAGTAATCATGGAAATTCTATGAGTGTAGGAGAGTCATCTGGGAGTGGTGATCTCTGCAAAAGTTCTACCTCAGGATCACTGAATTCAAACAATCAAAATGGTTCCAATTCTGACATTTCATGTCAAGAAGATGAGGATATGATTGATGATGATGACGCAGATATGATTGATGATGATGATGCAGATGAAGATGCTGATTATGCTTTTAGCTACAATGACGATATTTATGAAGACAATTATTCAAGTATGCAGGATCATTTTGACAATGTGGATTTACCTCCTGGGGTGGAAGCATCACTGCCTTGGTTGAAGGACATTTCTTCTAGTGATGTCAAGCAGGCTGTGACCTTTCCCCGTGCAGAATCTAGTTCAAAGGGAAAAGTGGATGAAATTGATGATATGGTCGTACAGAAGTTTCAACAATTCAAGCAATTTGATACTGTTGATTCTTTTCCTGAACATCACTATGATAAGGAGGGAACTTCAGAGTCTCAGGTGATAAATATTGTGAAATATTTTTGGGCGATAGGTTGTATATACAGGACATATATATTTATAGTTATGAACTAATGATACATGAGCATCTCACAACTCCAAACACATTCACAGTAATTATTTCTTTCTATGTCTCTCTTCCTATCGCATAATATCATCTATCATTCATACACTTCTCTTTTTATTTCTCTAGCTTTCTACCCACTATTTCCCATACTTTTAATCAACTGATGGAATAGAATATTGCTTTTCTAAAATGATACAGAAACCTAAAAATTGGGCCAAAAAGATCCTGGAGGAATGGAAAATTTTAGAGGAAAATCTGCCTGGTAAAATCTCTTTCTCTCATTAGAAAAGTTTTTCTTTATCCTTTATATGTAAGATGATATTTGCTCATGTTTTCTCTAGAGATTTATTATTTGAGGTGTCTTCCTATTGCATTTTTTTCAATCCAGTTTTTCTAATAACAATTGCCATCCTTAAAATCTATTTTGGAAGAAAGGTAAATAATCGTTTAACTTCTTTTCTTACAATCAATCCTTTTATCATTGTGGTGAAATTGAAATTATTCTGTATGATTATTTGCTTTCATTTTCAGATACAATCTTTGTGAGAGTTAGTGAATCAAAGATGGAGCTTCTAAGGGTTGTCATCATTGGACCTCAAGGCACACCATATCATGATGGTCTTTTCTTTTTTGATTGCCTCTTTCCTTCTAACTATCCTGGGGTTCCACCGGTATGTATCATCAATGTTTAACATGTTTTCAGGTGTCTTATGCTGTGTATAATGTAAAACTTATTATCTTCTGCAGAAAGTTTACTACCACTCAGGTGGCCTAAGACTAAATCCAAATCTATATGAATGTGGAAAAGTGTGCCTTAGTCTTCTGGGAACTTGGCATGGTAAGAATAGTGAAAACTGGATTCCAGAAAAATCAACCATGCTACAAGTATTGGTTTCAATACAGGCTCTAATTCTAAATGAGAAGCCTTTCTTTAATGAGCCTGGATATTTATCATCATTTCCTGGTCCGGAGGGGCAAAGAAGATCTAAGGAGTACAACGAAAAGACATTTATTTATTCCTTGAAGACAATGATGTATACCCTGCGTAAACCTCCAAAGGTATGTAAACTAGAACAATATCTGATTCTGCATTCTTGGTTATGCCTTTGTCTTGATAGTTCGATATCTTTCCGACTGTTTTAATTTATATTTTTATTATTTATTAAAAAATGTTACCTTGTTTCCATTTTGCTTAATGTTTTCAATAGTTTGTACAAGAAAGAGTGATACCAGAAAATTGGACAGGGAAGATTGTCTAAGATAGCAAGGAAGGGGCAAAACTTGGTTTTGGGGTGTCATGGAGAAAACAAAATTAAAAAACCACTGGGCAGGAAAAGTAATGGGTGTTTGCTGTTGTGTAGTCTCCAAAAATTTCTTATGAACATGCTTCAATAAAAAATAAGAAAGCATTTATGCCAAATGCAGAAGCTCCAAATAAATACTTCAAGTGACAGATATGTAGTACTGCTGCGAATCAAGAATCTTTTTGCCACTGGCCAAAATCCATTGCAAGTATTATCAAGTAAAAAGAAAGAGCTAATGTGTAATTCGTTTTACAAATTGTGGAGCACTTGATAAACGGGAAATGCAGATTATTTCTGAATTGTCACTTTCCAACCTGTTTCATTGTTTTTGCTGACATAGGTCATTTGTAGGTTACTCTGTTATTTTCCTGAACGCAGTCAAACACCTGAATATGGCTAAATGATAATTGATCTCATGTATCTTAACGTTCCTTGTGGTGCAGCCCTTCGAGGATTTTGTTGCAGGGCATTTCCGAACCCGAGCATATTTCATACTGACAGCATGTAAATCATACGTGGAGGGGGCTCCGGTCGGGTCGGTTGTACATAATCTAGTTCCAAGTATTATTTCTACAACTCCGGCTAACGGCCAAAAGGAATTCGAGTCAGCTGTGAGTAGGATGATGAATACTCTTATTGCATTTTTCACCAAAAATGGCTCCAGAGACTGTGATGAGTTTCGATCTCCTGAGATTTATAACTTGTCTCCTGTGGCTACTGCAAACTTAGAGGTTTACAAGATAGAGTCTTCTGGCACAACAACATTGACCCAGGTGTGAATGTCCTTAGTATTTATTTATGCTGAGAATGGAGTGTAGTAGTGGGTACCTTTTTTTTCTCATACTTTTTTGTGGTGATTTTTATGTCCCACATGACCACCCTCGTTGCTGATTATATAACCCCTAGTTGTAAAGATTTACATCCTAGTCTTTAGCTTTTCCAAACATGGCTACTTGTTTCTTATAATTTGCATGTTTCTTTAATAAAATGTCAATAGTTTTGAGATTATCTTGTGGAGTGGGTGCTTTATTTCCAAAAAATTCATTCTCGGTTGGTTGGACAACACACTACCTAAATCCTCTGTAATATAAAGCATTGGATGGGGTGTGTGTTTATTTCTAAAACAATGTTTATTTTTTCATTTTTCTGTCTTTTTCTTCAAAATATGGGTTCTTAATTGTTTTTCTAAGTTAATTTTTCAATGATAACTCTATATACAGTTAAAAATTCCGACATTCTTATTGACTAAAAAAGTATGACATGATTTAAAATGAAGACCATCGCATCAGAATATAAATTAAACAGTCTTAGAAAATGCATAAATCTTAAATTTGTCAAAATAAACATTGTTAAGTTAATAGAACAACCTGAGTCATGTTCAGTTATGCTCGTGAGGAAAATCCAGTAAATGCTGGGAGCAGAGAACAACGTAAAACAAAAAAAACTAAATCCAATTTCCGTATATTTTCCTCTCACTATGCTTTTCAGATATGAAAAAAGGCAAAAGTTTTAAGCAGTTTTATTCAATGTTTCGAAATGTCAAAAATGTTATTTTTAATTACACCACCACTCTTCATTTTGATGGTATTACGGTGCATTTCACACTTTACACCATTCAAAAGTCTAAACTATCATTTCCCAATAATAATATAATTATTACAATGTAAAGAATATCAAACGGCATCCATACAAGCTAAGAAGTAAAGAAATGTTCAAATAAGATTCATGGCGGTGTATAGTTGGCATGAAAAGTAGCTTTAAGAAATTCTAAGTCAGGCTATATCAAGATATTCCCTAGTCAGCCATACCAAATACACCGGCTGCAACTAATTTAAACTCCCAAGTAACAATCTACATTTGCTTCCTCACGTGAGAATGGATTTTGTTTCTTACCACACATACCTGAGATTAAAAAGTATAAAGTTTAGAAGGGGAGAGAAGACCAATTTGACACAGTAATATCAATTACAACATGCACAGATATTCCATAGCAATTGAGAAGCTATAAAGTATAAGGCTGGATTTTCATGCTGGTGTAAAAACACTGCCATTGAGGAAACTACCAAAAGTTCCCAATGGCTAAACTTGCACTACATGCAGCTTTCCTTGAGCAATACATTAATGGAAAATCTTGAGCATTATATTATAAATTAGTAGACGTGAGTGGAAGTATTGTGTAGAAAGAATATATAATCCAACATTTACTTGCATATTCAGAACTGGAAATAGGACTAGATCGGATGATAAGATATAAAGGGATCTCAAAATTGTATATTGCTGCATAGCACTAGAAAGGATTTACATCAATTGGATTATAATAATATAAACATATAATCTCCACATGAAAGGGCTTTGCTTATTGTGGCTTGGCTTGGATCTCTAATTTACATCTATCGCAGTGAAGGAAGTTGGAGGAAAGGTATCAACTTTGAGTTTTTGAACAATGGTTATCATCTGATTATTGTAGAAATTTGTAAAGGTGCTATACATACATCTATGCTTCTTCCAAAATTTAACATAAAGCCTATAGTATGGTTGATAGAGACAAATGAAGGAAATTAGCGAAGCAAGAAGACAAGGGTTAAGCATTTTTGCTTTTTAAGAAAATGTAAATGAATACTGAAATGCCATGGTGTGCTGTTTGCTACCTGCATGTCAAATATTCTCTGCAGAGATATATGTAGTAGTCCTAAATAACAAGAATTAGCGCAATTAGAAGTGCTATTAACTAACTATATATATCATTATATCCCACTAAACTACCTGCATGTTAAGAAATGGCCAAATGCAATTTATGTTACTAATTAAGATGATTGATGAGAAGGGAAGAGATGCACTACCTCTTGAAGAACTGAGTAACATATCGAACGACAAAACACATTAATACAATCACCAAAATATCTGTAAAAAGCTTAGGAAATCCAACAAGCAGTACCACAGAAGACATGACAGCATATGAATTCAAGAAATCCCTTAATCTCTTGGTCATAATTCTAATATAGTTTCAGTTATCTTTCTAACCAAAGTACATGTAAACCACTATTGCTTACACTACGTTAGGAGTACGGGGAACACAAGTTTCCAACAATTGATGAATCCTAGTTGCATTTGCATAGTTCAAAGAAACCCCCACATAAATATCTAGAAATGATCAAAATTTGTGCATTTCAAGAGAACAAGAAAGAAAAAGACACATGAAAGAATTGAAATCCATTTAAAAGATAGTGTAATAAAGGATACTGAAAGTACAACGCTCCCACCAATCCAACATGTAGAGACCGAACGTCACATTGTAAAGGTAGATCTTGCGCTGAATCCAATTCATCTCTTCCTCAGCTGCATAAACAAATTTTTCTTTCTGGTTCAATCAGAATCAAGACAAATAACTCAAAAAATCATCACTAAAAGTATTTGAAATTGCTGTTAACATGCTCAAGAAAGGCAAAAAGTATTGACTATTAGCATGCAGTGCCATCATCTGTATTCCCTATTAACATTTTTTTACATACAGCCTCAAACAGTGCACTAATAATGGATACAAAAATTAACAATTTATAGCAATAAATGCATACTAATTCTTCTAAAAAGTTAAAGATTACACTGCATGAAAGAAACTCGTCTTTAGTAATAAAAAGTCCAAAAGGAGCACAAGGGAAAAAGATACTCAAAGGAATGAAGAAAAAATAAATAAATAAATAAATCAATTTAGAAATGGCTTCGAAACATAGAACGTTTTCAATAGAAATTAAGGGTGCGAAAATACACCTCAGAACGGCAAGAGCCTAGCATAAAGTATTCTGAACCAAACGCATCCTAACAAACACCCCCAAGCAACCCCATTTATTTCAACCCAAGAACCATGCAATTTCAAATCTAACAACAATAATGAGAGAACAGACTCATCAACACAAGCATCAAACTTCTTTCTAAAATTAATTAAAAAATCAATGGTCCAAAACAACAAGAATCATGAGGAAGTGAGATCTCGTTCCATGACTAGATCGGGGATCGATGTTCGTTACCTTAAGATAAAGATCAAGATACAAAGTTTGATGCGATTGCGGCGGTTTTGCGCTTCAGATAGCCAGGAATGGAACAGACAGCGAGAGGGAGGTCGAGCACGACCACCACCGTAATCTCGTCAACAAGAGAGAGAACTATGTAGGAAACTTACAATGAATAAATCACAAATGGTAATAATTTTTATGTTTTTTTTTATATAACTATGTTCGTTTTTTTTTTAATTTGTTCTGCTTTGTTTTTGTTTGGACTTTTATATTGTGATTGGACTTTTATATTTTAAGGTTGATCTTATTTTTATTAAAAATTAATTTTTTTTTAGTCTTGATTTCATTTTTTTAAATGTGTTTCGATTTGATATTTTTGTTAGGCTTAAATACATTTTTCATCCTTATTTTCGTAGCGTTTGTTGCGGATAAACCTCTTGACAGAATGTTTAAAATGGTCCTCATTTTGACCGAATGTTTAAAATGGTCCTTATTTTCGCATTCGTGTTTTATTTGGTCATTTTCTATGACGCCGTTTAAATTAGTAACAGAGCACGGTATAGGTGGCACTGGTTGTATTACGTTGCATTGAGTGTGTTACATGTATTGTACATGTGTAGTAATTTAGAAATCATGCAGAACATCACAACAATCCAAACAGAAACAAACCTCAAAATAGAATTACGAAAACCCTAACCCACGAGCAAACACAACCCAGAAAACCCTAAACCCACTTACCTCGTTGATGATGATTAACTGGAAAATTGAAATGAAGAGCGCGACTGCAATCCAACGATGAAATGGCAAGTATTAGTTATTTCCTCTACAAATTCAAGCTCAAGAAAGACGATGAAGAAATCGCCTCCAACGATGAAGAGCGCGACTGCAATCCAACTCAAGCCATAATTGTAAAATTTCTCCCAAATTGAAAAGTTAACGTTAATTAGCCATCTGTACAGTACACGTAACACACCCCAAAGCAACGTAATACAAACAGTGTCACTTGTACAATGCTTCGTAACTGATTTAAACAGCGTCACAAAAAGGACCAAATAAAACACGAATTGCGAAAATGAGGACCATTTTAAACATTCGGTAAAAATGAGGACCATTTTAAACATTCTGTCAAAATAAAGACCATCCGCAACAAACACTACGAAAATGAGGACGAAAAAGGTATTTAAGCCTTTTTGTTAATATAATAATAACGATATTAATTATGTGTTATGTGTCTGTTCTATGTTTTTTTTTTATTTCTTATATTTTTTTAAATTGTCACATGTCAAATGAGGGAAGGGTCTTTTCACATTATCACATGATAAAGATAATGTGACGTGATAGTGACAATGACAATGTTACATGTTATTGTTGAAATGTCATGTAAATGTGGTGGTGGGAGGGATAATGGTGGTAGTTATATGGGTGGTTGTTGTTTTAATGTGGTGGTTGTGAGTTTGGTGATGGAGGTTGTGGTTGTGATGATGGTGGTGGTGGTGTCGGTGACGATGGTGGTGGTGGTGGTGGCTATAGTGAAGGATTATGAAATGGAGGGGGAGGGTGATGAAGGAGTGGATGATGAGGGTCATGATGAATTGGAGGTTGATGATGATGATGAATTGAAGGGTGAGAATTTAAGTAAAATAGGAATTTATTTGAATAAAACACAAACAATCATAATTAAAACAGTCTACGTAATGTGAACAGTGTCAGCTGTACACTTTGCCGTTATCAATTTAAACGGCGTCAACGGACGAAATTGAACATAATTTAGCAACCTAAGACCAAATTGAATGTGAAAGAAAAACAAAGAAGGGACAAACTAAACAATCTGAAGTAAAACAATATTTAAACCTTTTTTTCATTTATGATCATTCATTTTACATGACCTAGCGATTCATGTTTGCATTATTGATTGGTCTTTCGAGAGAAGAACATAAGAACATTGGGACCATACATAAGGGAATGATGTTACTTTTAACTCAAAACCTTAATTATGTGTTTGGATGAAGTAATTCAAGAGGGTAATTCATTTGTTTGAAGAATTTGAAATTGTTTCAAGGAAAATGACATGTTTGGAAAAAGAAATTAACCTTATGTTTGGATAAGGGATTTCAAAAATTTCAAGAAATTGAAATACACGGTATTTAAATTACTTACAATTGAATTTTCTTCATTTATAAATAATTTGTTTGGATGGAGTAATTGAAATATCATAGATTTCAATTTTCTTATTTGGAGAAAATAATTTATTTTCTATTTTAAGGCAAACTCAACTCTATCTTTGAGCCTGAGTTGAGTTAGCTTAACCTTCGATCCTGGACAACTCGTCTTGACTTTTGGTTCGGGTCGACTCGCAAGGATTCAACTTGGGCTGACTAGGCCCGACTTTCGGCATAGGCCGACTCGGCTCGACCTTTGGCGTGAGTCAACTAGGCTCGACCTTCAACCCGACTTGCCTTAGCTCGTCCATTGGCCTGAGTTGACTTGGCTCAACCTTCGTGAGTGGAGTTAAAAGGAGTGGAATTTCAATTTCCATCCTTTTTGAGTGAATATCAAATTCTACTATTTTAATTATTTGAAATTCCTAAATTTCAATTTCCTTCTAATTTCCTCATTCAAACAAGTCAATTTTACTTCAAAGAATTTCAAATATTCAACATAAATGAATTACTTTATTAAATTGCCTCATCCAAACACACTATAAGTTAATGAATTTATGAGTTTTCCCATATATAATGTTCAACTTTTCTCATTTTTACTTAATATGAGATTTAGACTCACCTGGACTTTTCCACAATCTCCCACATGGTTATCAAACTCGCGAGTTAACTCGTTAACTTTGACGAGTTTATGTTCCTAGTCATGGCTTCTGAGTCAACTCGGAAGCAAACTCATTTTTCAACTACAAGTGGTAGAATCAGATGTAAAATCAATGGAGTCGTTTGAACTCACGAGTTTGTAGCAATTTGGCAAGTTCGAAAGAGGAAAATTTTGAAGACAAACAAAGCCGTTTGGAAGGGAAAACTCACCTGATTAGGGCTTCAATCTTTTGATATTAAGCTCCTTCTTCTTCGTTCTCCAGAGTTGCATCACCGACTTGTCATCGCGGCACTCTCTCTTGCCACTATGCTCGCCATCGACCATCATCTTGTAATCGTCCTTGGTTGCGTCACTCTGTGCAGAGCTCCCAAACAGAGCCATCGCCGAGGTCGACGTTGTTGTATCGCGTGAGCTTCTCCTTTTTAGAAAGGTCGCCACACCACTAAGAAGTTGCATTTCCCTCTCAGTAGAAGAAGTGTGGAGCAGCACGGAAGATGGGGATGAAAATTAGGGTTATTTATTTACTTTGGGGTAGAATGGGTATTAAAAATAATTAGTTATCTTTTTACTTTGGGGTAAAGTGGATATTAAAAGAAATTAGAGAGGTGCAAAAGAAATAAATGGGGGTGGAGGAAGTGGCAACCTCTCTCATGGACACACTCCACACTACAACTCATGCTTATTATCCGTTTTTTTTATTTATTTTGTAGTGAAATACTAAAATTAGATCATTATGTCTAGAAATGGATCAAATTAAGTGGATACTCATCCAAGTGCATCCTCATCTTATTTGTTTAAATTACTTTTAAGTTATATAATTTTGTGAACTTATTTGAATTGTTATTTATATAATTTTCTTTTTCATGTTAAGATAAACTCTTACGAGTTTATAAGGTAAACTCTTAAGAGTTTACGATATGAGCTTAATGGGCTTTCATGAGTTTATGTAAATTCTTGAGCTTGACGACCTTGACCTCTCTCTCTCTCAAATTCACATTGACACTTCCTCTTTGAGCTAATCACGAATACTCCTTCTTATATAAAAATTTATCTTAACAAAATAAACTTGCCTGATTAAAAAACTTTCGATATAAATACTTATTCGAGTCGGTTACCAACACAAACTTTAAGTTTCAATAACACTTATATGTCTTTCGAAGGAGATCATATGAAGAGACTATTCCAATAAGCTAAACTCTACCTACAGATAAAATTATCATAAACCCAAATGAGATTATGGATCATTCACGGTCAACTTTTTCATTTTAAAACTTACTCTTAGACTTGAATTTTGAAACAATAATTATATTGTGTTGACTTCTGATCATGATTTTATTTATTTATTTATATAAAAAAATGTATGAAATTTATTTAAATTGTTCAAAGGTGAACGAGTGTGTGTGTTTTGAGGTTCCAAGTGTTTAAACCTGAGTTTGAAGCTGAAAGTGTTGTGAGAAATGGAGATGAAAGAGAGTGAGTAATGGTGTGGTGTGATGAGAAGGAGAAGGAAGGAATGGATCCCCGTGCGATGCACGCTCGGGCCATACGATCGGAGAGCAAAGACCGTGCAGTGTGGAACAAACTCATAACAAACTACTCCAAATCAAACCTCTCTTCCTATGCCCGTTCCCTCTTCCATCATCTCCCTCGTCCTCCCAACGTCGTCTCATGGAGCGCTCTCATCTCCGGCCACTCCAACACTCTCTTCTCCCTCCGCCACTTCCTCGCCATGCTCCGCTACCCCACTCTCCCCAACCACCGCATTCTCGCTTCCCTCTTCGAATCCTGTGCCACCGTCTCCGCCCTGTCCTTCGCCCTCTCGCTCCACTCCCTTGCGTTTAAACTCGCCCTCGCCCGCAATCCCTTCACCGCCTCCTCCCTCCTCTCCCTCTACTCCAAGTTCCGCATGCCTTTCAGTGCCCGCAAAGTGTTCGACGATATTCCCCACCCGGATAATGTCTGTTTTTCCGCCTTGGTCATTGCTCTCGCTCAGAATTCCCGCTCTCTGGACGCTTTATCCGTCTTCTCAGACATGGCACGTCGGGGTTTTGCGTCCACTATTCACAGCGTTTCCGGGGGTTTACGCGCTGCGGGTCAGCTAGCTTCTTTGGAGCAGTGTAAAATGATGCATGCACACGTAATTGTTGCGGGGTTTGATACCAGTGTGGTGGTGGGTAGTGCTCTCGTTAATGGGTATGGTAAAGCTGGTGTTGTTAGCGATGCGAGGAGGGTTTTTGAGGATAGTTTGTCTGATATGAATATTGTGGCATGGAATGCGTTGATGGCTGCTTATGCGCAGCAAGGGGATTATAAATCTGCTTTTGAACTGTTTGAGTCTATGGAAGGTTGTAGACTTGTGCCCGATGGGTATAGCTTTTTGGCGATCCTGACTGCTTTGTGTAATGCTGGGATGTTTCGGCAGATTGATCAGTGGTTTACGAGGATGATTGTGAATTATGGTTTGGAGCCGAGTTTGGAGCATTGTACATGTTTGGTGGGTGCAATAGCACGTACTGGAGAATTTGATCGTGCTGAGAGGGTTGTGTTGAATATGCCGTTTGAGCCGGATGCTGCAGTTTGGCGAGCTCTGCTATCAGCTTGTTCGTATCTTGGTGAGGCCGACAGAGCTTGGTATATGGCAAAGAGGGTATTAGAGCTAGAGCCGCATGATCCTTTTGCTTATATTGTTGCTTCTAACGTGTTATCGAGTGTGGGGAGGTGGGATGATGTTGCAGAATTGAGGAAGATGATAAAGGATAGGAGGGCGAAAAAAGTAATAGGGAGGAGTTGGATTGAAGTGCAGGGAGAAGTTCATGTGTTTGTGGCGGCAGATTGGAAGCATAAGAGGTCCAAGGAAATTTATCAGAAGTTGCAAGAGCTTATGGGGGATATTGAAAAATTGGGGTATGTTCCTGTTTTGGATGAGGTGTTGCATAATGTTGAGGAGGAAAAGAGAAAAGAGGCTCTTTGGTATCACAGTGAGAAGTTGGCTGTTGCGTTTGGGGTGTTGTGTGGATCTGCACTACCAGGGAAGCCGTTAAGGATTGTGAAGAATTTGAGGATTTGTAAGGATTGCCACGAGGCTTTTAAGTATATGACAAGAGTTTTGGAAAGGGAAATTATTGTGAGGGATGTCAACAGATACCATAGATTTGTGAATGGTAACTGTACGTGTAGAGACACATGGTAGAATATGTTAGTGACTGTGAATATGTTAGAGGGTTATTTCAAATAGCAGAGGATACTGAGAAAGAGCCTGATTTTTCACATAGTGGTAGGTATTTTTCTTACTGTAGTCCTGTAGTAGGCTTTCATTTTTTTGGCGTTTTATCCTCTTTTTGAATTTGATCAAGTTTAAGATATTTCATCACGAACTTTTTTGTGAAGGCAGATAGGTGAATTGTGACTATGAAAATTGCTTACAAAACAAAAGATGTGTGGAATTTGTGTTATTCCCTTTGTTGTTTTCTCATGGTTATTACATGAAATTTAGTTAAGGAGGTTGGGCAGGGAAGTACTCTACTTAATCTACTTAACACATGATGAGTTAACAACATTCTGAAGAGTAGGTGAGTACACTTTGGGTCTCATGTCCCTGAAAGATTGCTTGTATGAGGGATGCTATTTCAGTCCCCATCAATAACTTGATTCGAAGTTCAAAGTCCCACTACGGAAAATAATTACACAAATTTACAAATGCAAGAACTGTTAAGACTTCTAGTTCATTGTCTTCACAATGAAAAGTTTAACTGCCAATTAGGAAACAAAGTTGATGGAAAAAGAGGGATATAGAAGGGTGGGCAAACAATAAAAGGTTATCCCTTTAAAATAACAAGTAATAATTATATAGGTTTCATTACATTGTTTTCTTTCTTTGACTTTGAAGCCACTTAAATTCTTGACTTGACTTGCTATCTAGGATGTGCTAAATTTCTATCTGATTAATCATTGGTAAATTAATGAATGGTCATTTTATCAGAGTTTACCATTTTTGGTTCTTGGGTGATTCTATATAAAGCATTTCTAATATATGCTGACTTCTTGTTTTGATTTGTATTAGAACTTCGTCCTAATCACCTTTTTCACTGTTTCTAGTTTTAATCACTTGAAAAACTGCATCATATACAGAGAGACATCGGGGAGAATGGAATGGAGAAAGCTTGAATGTTTTTGGAATTTGTCAATGTCAAAACACGCCTCATCTGTCGGTCAAAGAAGTGAAAGTTTCTTCACCATTGGCTGCCTTGGGGACGTCTTTGATTGGTAAATTCAACAGCTTATACAAAACTCAATACTCACTTCTTACTTGGTCTAAAGAATGAATTGTCAGTTTCAAAGGCTAAAGTTATTGAAAGATACAACATATATTATAGATATTCTTCTACAGATGTTGCTGCAAAGCATACAATTATTGAAAGATGATATATATATATATATATATATATATATATATATATATATATATATATATATATAAGGATACTCACAATGACTACCTAGTGCTACATCTACACCCTACTTGATTAAAACACAATACATACCTTTCTTATTTTATATATTATTCGCATCCTTATTATTTTAAGAAATTACAGAAGTATATGTGCATGTGCACACATTCGACAAATTGGATGTTTTTGAATTAGTTAAAATAAAAATTGAGTTATTCTAAAAGTAAGTTTTTTCATAGTTATTTCTTTTAGTATTTATTTTCTATATACTGAATTTTAAAAATTTGAAGTGTTTTAATATTATTCTAATTATTATGTATACTAAATTTTAGATAAATGATGTATTTCTAATTAAATATATTTATAATCAATATTTACTTATATTTTTAAAAAGTATATTATATGTCTAACTAAATTTGCTTAATGAATTGTCAAATAATATTAAAAAGGACTCATTGTGAATAATATTAAATGTACATTTCACATTCTCCCTTTGATGGCTGAAAGATTTTCCATTCAACCTGTTATTGACAAAAGAAAATTACATCAAAGGGATATATTGAGAAAAGACATTGATAGAAGAAAAGTATTAAAGAAGAAAAGTTTTGGAGAAGAAAAGTATTGAAGAAGAAAAGTATCAAAAAAAGAAAAACATCTAAGATGAAAAAGCGTTGAAGTGGCAAAATATATATTATTTTTTCTTTTTTTTAATTTAAAGTTTTGTTATTTTAATTTAAATTATTTTTTAATTTTATAAGTATTTTTATAATTATTTTATTTATATAATTAATATATACTATTTTCTATTTTATTTGAATTTTTTAATTCTTTTTAAAATTAAAATTTTTAATTTTAATTATTTTTTTCTTTATTTTTTATATTTTTAAATTTAACTTTAATATAATTTGTTAAAAAATTAATAAAAGTAAAAATTAAATATAATTAAAAAAAATAAACTGAATTTATAAAAATGAAAACGATATATAATATATATATATATATATATATATATATATATATATATATATATATATATATATATATATATATATATAAATATATTTATTTTATAATTTTTTTTTATTATATTATTTAAA
>Ga0214545_1004083_pt1 | contig 27527 bp, 18 predicted proteins | sample CNSS4metaG_FD_160064 | JGI IMG/M metagenome (GOLD analysis project Ga0214545, IMG submission 160064) | Root nodule microbial communities from cowpea collected in UCLA plant growth center, Los Angeles, California, USA - CNSS4 | ecosystem: Host-associated > Plants > Roots > Nodule | place: USA... | reverse complement strand
CTTTTCCTTCAACTTTTGCTATCAACTTTTCTTGCAAAAATTGATCTCTTTCTTGAGCTCTCTTTATTTCTTCTAAGAATTCACTTGATATTTTTAACATTCCTAAGCATATGCTATTGGGTCTAAGTTTTACAGCTAAGTTCAAGTCTCTGAATGATTCTATCAGATCCAATTCTTTCACCATCATCATAGATGCATGTATAGACTTTCGACTCAAAGCATCAGCAACAACATTTGCTTTCCCAGGGTGATATTGCAACTCAAAGTCGTAATCCTTAAGAAATTCAATCCATCTACGTTGTCTCATGTTTAGTTCTTTCTGATCAAAAAGGTACTTCAAACTTTTATGGTCACTAAAAACTTCAAACCTTGCTCCATACATGATGAAGGATTGACCCCAACCAAGGATGGAGGCACATGCTTAAGAAGACTAAGCATGTTTAGAAAGGAAGTTCACTAATCCTTCATACCTTTCATTTGTGTTTGTTATTTTTGATTCCCAAAGTTGACTTAGTTGATTCAACTTTAGTTGACTTGTTGACCTTTGACTAGGTTTGACTTATTGACTACAATTGACTTGACACAAGCCAACATGCTAATCTATGTTTATTTGCTTTGTAGGTTAATTAGGAGTAAGAAAGCAATGCTAGGTGGCGAATGGTGATTGGGGAGCATAAATGATGTGGAGGAGAGAGTAAAGCAAAGGCATAAAGCATAAAGTAAAAGGCATGAAGCAAGTGTACCTATGTACCTTTGGTCTCCTTTGTTTTTAGCACACTTTGGCCACTTTTTGGAGACATATGAGACACATTCTTTGTCTCCTTTTGTGCTAGAACGAAATTAGCCTTGCACACACCATAGTTAGCTCTTTTGGTCTCTCATTTTTGTAACCTTATTTGACCTAGTTTCTAGAATCTAGGGTTAGGTTTTTGTAGAGACATCCTTAGGTATCTTTTATTTGCTTAGAGACCCCTAAACTCTTCTATATAAGGGGTGCTCCTAGACATGTAAAAGGGTTGAACATTTTTGAAGTAAAAACACTCTTGTGTCTCAACCATTTGTGAGAGTTTCCTCCCTTGGGAGTGAATACTTTTAAGCCTTATCTTGCATAGCAAGTGGCTGCACACATCCATTCATCTTCAAGGTTGTCATGGCTTCTAGCCTAGCCATGTAATGGCGTGCTTCTCACATTTTTACCATTCTTTTCCTTTCCATTTTATGTTTTCTTCTTCCTTTAATTGTTTGGGTTTCTATGGTTTATGTGCTTTCCATTTCCTTTTTGTTTTTGAATCAATCCATCATCTTCTTCTCTTGAGCTTTGTGAAAGGAACCTTCACATCTAGATAACATGCTATCTTAATGTCCAATGAAAATTTCACTTAGCTTTCTTAATCAACTCACACCATATTCAATAATCTTAAAAGAAAACAAGATAATCCTTCATCATCTTTGCAAATGAAAACATTTTTTAAGCTTTATCAAAAATTTTAAATGTTATCAAATATACGTAGTATTGTGTGTATAATTAATAAAAAGTTTTTTAAAAAACTCATAATCTCTTCCATATAGAAAATTAATCTCATTTTTACATTAGTTTTTTGTAAAGAAAAAAAAAAAGGTGAAGAAAAGAACAAGACCTGGGATAAGGAAAAGGTTTTAGACCCAAAAAGGTACTTATCCTATTTTGTTATTGTGGGTTTTGATCTCTCAATTTAAATTATCTATAATTTATTGAATTTTAAATTAAGAAAAAAGCCAAAATCTTTCATCTACCATTCTACCATCTTTAATCCTATGGGAAAAACCACATGTAGCCTACAAGTTTAATTTTACTTAAATGTGACATTATAGTGAAGAAGAGGTGGAAAATAGAAGCCCTAGTTGTGAAACTTTCACCAAAATCATCACTTACACCATTAAATCATGTAACATAAAAGTTTACCACACTCATTTCCATTTCTATCCATTTTTAATAAAATCTGCAAAATTGCTCAAGAGAGTAAATGAGACAGAAATTTTCAAAGAACACCACCATGCATGAGTCTCTCTCTCTCTCTCTCTCTCTCTCTCACTCCATTCTCTAGCAAAGTTTGAAGTGAGTGAAAAACATGTTATCCTTTCTCTGCCTCTCTTTCTCTCTCTGAGTTTTCTTCCTTGACCATGAAAAGCACCCTCCACTTTGCTGCCAAACTTTGTCTTCTTCATCTTTCTTCACATTCTCATTCACTTCTCTCACTCTTTCCTCTTTTTCCTTCTTCTCTTCCACCTGCATGCACATGCATTTGCACCTCACGTCAATTTCAATGTTTCTATCTATATACCTTTCAATATTCCATCAATCGTTTTTTTATTTTTTAATGCACCACCCACACAATTAGTTCAACAACTTCTCTTTATTAATCATGTGCCAAATGCAAAACACATTAATCAAAGGTATCTTTTATAAAAAACATTTTACTAGTAATTTTATAGTTTTTATATATGTGAATAATATATTTGCTGTATATTAACCACAACGGTAATTACTTAAATTATAGCAACAAAAGAAAAAAAAATAACAAAAATAATGGATTAATGAAATAAATTACACCGCTGAAGTTTCTTAAGATTGTGTTTGACCTCAGATTTTTTACAGTAATCTCTCCTAGAAATTTACAGTGTATTATTATATTTTATTTAATACGATTACTTTTAATGTGATTTTATCTATACTTTACTTTTTTCTTTTTTATAATTCTTTATTTTAAAAAAAATTCAAAAATCATATAAACTAAATGAAAATTCCCCTTGTATAATATTATGGATGTATTAGGATGTCGATATAATATATTTGAAATTAGTGTAAAACTAAAAAGGGAAAATGATAGGTAGAAGATTTAGCAAAATTTCAAATAATGGTATATGTAATATAGTGGTTATAATTTGTTTGAGATGAAAAGTTGGAAAAGATGTATAAAATAGTTTGGATGGTAGTAATGGTGACCAGAAAAGTTAAAATACAAAGTATGGCCAATGTACTACAGAGAAGGACACTTTGGGAACCACCACATTTGTTATCCTTAATTAAGGTACATACTACCCTACCAATTTGGACCTTATCTCACAAAAGTACTCTCTGCCTGAACTCTACATAAAATTATTTTTTCTCTTTAATGTACATATTTACTATATATTTTAATTAACTTATACTCGTTTTTCTTGTTTTTTTTTTTCATTCAATTTTTTTCCTCTTTAAATTCTCACACAATTTCAGAATTGAGATGCTAGTTTATCTCTTAATTAATTAAAATACTTTTTATAAAGATAAAATTGTGACAAGATTGAATCAAACTCCAAACATATAAATCTCATATGCTGTGATATTTTCTATACATCCAAAAACAAGATATCGCATCATATTTCAGACACTTAAAAACATTTTATACATCTTTCCTTTAATTAAATAAGAATTTCTTTTAAGTCATATCGAACTCCAATCAAGATAACGTTTTAAATACAAGAATCTTAAGAATGACTAATGATTTAAGTAAATTTACACAAAAAGATTAGTTGAGTATGAGAAATTATCTTATGGTTTTTTTGTAAAATTATCGTAAATATTGAAACAGGTAAATATATTGTATAAAACATGTTATGTAAGATAAACTTATATCCATTTTATCCACCTATTCATCGATTAATATTTAATAATTTAAAATCTCTTTTATTAGCTTTTTAAACAAACACTACAACGTTTTTTGGAAGTTCAATTCTTCATATTTACGTTTTGGGTCCACCTAATCCCCGTGCATTTGCAATGCAATTATAAGAGGATATAAAAACAAAGAAAATATATTCGAAAGAGGTAACCAAATAATCACCCTAACACATTTAAATAATATATATTTAACCCAAATAAATTATATATTAATGAATAAAAAAGAAAAATTCGTATATTAAATGTGACTTTATAATATAATCAAAGTAAAATATTTTTTACTATGGTAAGAACCCCACTATCCCCTTTATGAAACAGTTGATTTCCATTACCATTTTTAGTGTGTGAAATTAGAATAATTTTCAGTGATGTAAAGAAATTTTTCCCAATCGATAAGTCTATCGTTTTTAAAAGTTATATAATGTTTTTAAACTTTATTTGCATAAATAAACTTGTTTATTAAATCAGAATTTAGTTTTTCCAAAACCAAATTCTAACTTGTGAACACTGGTCTTTTGTGAATAGGGATCAACGTAACTTTTTAGATACCCATAAAGTTCAGAAATATTTAATTATGTTTTATATTAAAAAAATAAGTTTATTGGAGAAAAAAAAATCTCATCTATATCATCACTACCCATTATGATGAGGAGATATATAAAAAGTAACTACTTATTTAAATCAATTATAAAAACAAAAATTAACATCAAATTATTACTTATCTAAATAATTTTTTATATCATAAAATAAAAACTCACATACGCATGTGTTTTTTCTAATAATGTTAATAATATTTAATCCACTTTCGGTTATTAACTGGTCCTTCATACATGCTCAGTGGTGTGGCATTTTTTTTATCGGTTATCCATGACAAAGTTATTTGCTTTAGATTCTAAATTCTCTAGTATACTTATGAAAAATGGAAACATTTGAACTATGAATTTGTAAGTATAAGAAGTTTAATACCATCGTGCAATTAAGAAAATAATTATTACTACTACTTAAAATATATTTGTTCAAAAAACAATTTATTAAATATAGTTACATGTGATTAAATACATGATTAATAACATGTCAGTGGCTGGAGAACAGACATAAGCAAGAGTTGTTTCTAAGTTCATTTTTTTCCTTTCCAATTTTTTATGTGTGATTGAATAATAACATATATTACAATTGCAAGAAATACCCACAAAAATAGGAAGGGTTGGAAATATATTAAAAGACCTTATTCTCAAATTGGTTTAATAAATTTGATATGAGAAGAAATATTTTTATAAAATTAATAATATTTAAATTGATGAATAAATTTTGACATTTTATAAATACATTATTAGTTGTAAGAGAAAGATTCTGAAAAAGTTGAGTGGCATGTGGTGATGAAGGAGAAAGAGGGACCCCACACACTTCACCTTGGAAGCTTGTAATCTTCTACATTTCATTCTCTTATCTTCAAAATCCCACCCTTGGCCTACCTTTCTCCAATTAATTTATTCTCTTCTATTTTTCATTTCTAACTTTTCAACTTGCTCATAAACTAAACCTCACTTTTTTGAGTATATGGTTGTCATGTAGTGGTAACATTCATAACTACTCCACCTTTAATCAATGGTGCAATGATCTTTTTTGGGTCGATAAGAATTTTGATTCTATATTCTAGGTATTTTTTTCTTGTCCTTATGCACTCATTTTAATATTTTTAAATATATTAAAAATAATTATAATATATCAATCAAAGACAACACTAAAAAAATATTCGGTTGAGATGCTTGAGTTCATCTACAATATGCATTTTTCTATTTCATGTTAGTTTAATTTTATCAAACTTAAAAAGTGAATGATGTATGAGATAATTAATAAATAGTATTATAAAATAAATTATGAATATGTTAAAAATATTAAATTTTTATCAATGATTATTTACTTTATATTTAAGAATGAAACAAAGTTGCAATACTAACACTATTAGAGTCTTTAAATGTTTAATAATAAAATGATTAGATCGCCTTAAATGTTCTTGAAGTTTCATGAAATTGTACAAATATTTATTTTCTTTTTTACTATTTACAATATTCTTTTTTCTTAGCTGTGAAAATGTTATAACTGATTACTGTAACTTTGTAAAAAAAATACATTTTATATTATCTTATCATATTTCACTTCAAATCTAATGTCTGTAAAAATGAGCTAATACTATATATAGCATTCATTGGATGAAAGTATACACACCTTAAGCCAATAATTTATCAAATTCACAGTGAAGATTTAAGCACAATATATCTTCGTAAGAAAAGGGAAACAATGCTACTAAAGAAAAAGAATACCACAAACAAGGACCATATATTTTAAAATTTTTACCTTTTGAATGTTGGGTATTCATTAAAAGGACAGTATTAATGGCTTTCATGATTCAAGGGTCAAAGAAAAATGAATCTGATGCAAAAGTGTTAAGAGTGATAACTGAAATATGAGAAAGATGCAGGACGTACCTGATCCTCAGTAACAGTTTTGGTATTTGAATTTGGTGAGTTCTGAGAAAACTTTATTGGTCTCTTTATGATGGTTGGAGTAATATGAGTGCTAAGGTTGGTTGAACTAAGATAAGGTGTACTTTGAGTACCTGCATCTCTTGTCATTCCTTCTTTTCCCTTTTCTGAATACAGATATAGAAAGCAGAATTTGTTGTGTTAATACACTGCAAAAGGAAACAACACAGAACAGAACAACATGGTTAATTGAAGTGTATCTGAACCTGGAATATGAAATTAAAGAGCTACTTCTTCTTGTATGCAGTTATTGAAAGTTGATGATGGCTTTGTTTGTTGCATGTGTCTTGAGGAATAGACTAGAGGAGCAGACATGGTGATTCTGTTTGTTATTGCTGAGTTTCTGAATGATCTTCCACTGAGAGTTTTTGCAGATAAACACTCCATCGGAACCTCCCCTGAAAAGGGGTTGCATATGTATTTTTCTGCTTCATTCCACTTTGAATTCAAGGCAAAACCTTCTGGAGATAGACACTCCCAACTTTTATAGGCTGATCTTGCTTGCAATGCTGCAGTGGATGATCACCATGCAATTGGTTGAAAATATTCAACTAATATTATAAGCCCTCTTTGATAAGTATGAGTTTAGAATCTTTATGAGTATATCTTAAAACATTAAAATCAGTATCCATCGATGTAATGTATTTGGAAGACACAGCAAACAAAATTCGATAAATATTCATACTCTGGTACCTTTTAGAGCAGTGGTGAAAGAGTAGGTTGAAGGGTCTATTTCATCTGTGACAAAAATTGAAAGAATCTGAGGGAAATGAAAAAGGTAGTTCATTTCATGAACTGATTGAATTGGAGTGAGTGAACAAGAAATGTACCTTTCAAAGGGTACCCAGGAGAAGAAGCAGTGCTAGAAATGGTTATGTTTGATCTAAAAGATCTTGTATCTTCTCTAAAGCTTCTTATATATGATGCTGAGTACCTTCTGGACTTGCTGTTCTCTCTACTGATTCTACCTTTTGCTCCCCATTCTGTGAAATTGAAATCTGAATCATCTTGCTTCTTGGAACTATAAGATGGCTGCATTTCCACAGTGGAGGCCATGAATGAATGAGTGTGAACTTGGGAAGATTGTTGAAAAGTTAACTCATGGTGTGTACCAAACTTTGCACATGTTCAAAAGTGGATGCAGATATATGACATGACTATAAAAAGAGCTTGAGAGGGTTCAGAAGATGAAGCTTTTTGGTGCTGGTTGCATGTGGGTTTTGTACTTGATCTGTCTGTGCCAGAATTTGCTCTTTCTTTCACCTTTTAAATCTGAAATCTACAACTACATGACTCAAATGTCTTTCAGTGTTACAAGTGTATGTTTACTTTTATCTTTTTTTGGTGTCTGCATTAAATTCCTAGTACTGCACCAGTAACTTCCTTATTCTTTGACCCAACTGGTACAGGGTGAGGTTGTTTTAATGTTCTTAGTTTATCAATGTACACAAAAAAGACCATTGGATTCATACGCTTCTCTCTTCAGGAAAGACAAAGTATAAATTTGTCTACATTTTCCTTCTACTTCCATTAAATAGGTTGCTGCAATACTTCATATTACAGTCTATGGACAGCACAAAATTCCATTAGTTTACACAATTTTAGAAGAAAACTTTATCATTTCTTGTAGCTAGGGGCAACAAGGTTGGGTGGACTAACTTTGTCACACTTTCAAGTTAAAAGGCTTTTTCTTAATTTTTAAATCTCCTTTGAATATAATGTTTGTAAAAAAAATGTAAAGACCAATGGTATATTATTTATTATTTATTATAAGTGTATAAGAAATTATATATATTATGAGAAACAACATTGTACAAGAATAAAAGATTAAAAAGAGTTAATGATGACCGGGGAATGTAACTGAGATAACACACTTTTTGGACATACTAAGAGAGTAAATATTTCTAAAACGCACTATAATTTGGTTCACATGCCTGGTCACAAATTATAATCATTCTTGTACTGTGCACACAAATTTATCTATACTATTATGCACATAAATTTATCTACAGGGATTACTTGAGAATTTATCCTTTTAGTTTTATGTACATTTTTTCTTTTTAAATTTTTAATAAATAATTTTTTAAATTAAAATAATTTTCTTACCTGTTTATCTTTAAGTGATTTTTTTTTTCTATTTGATTGTTTTTTTAAATTTAACCATTTTTTTTCAATTTGACTTTTTTTCTAAAATTGAAATAACTATTTATAATAAAAAATTATCTACAAAATAAATAAAAATTATCTACAATACAATTATTAATAATTATTTTCATAACTATAATTTTATTATTTTAGGTTGTCATAAAAAAGATAACACATATACACATAACCAATGTATTTTCACTATTATTTTAGTATATAATTTAGTATAAAAAATAAGATTTATCATATATTGACATAGCAATAAATTTATATTTGAACATATCAACTTAACTTCAGTATATACGTCAAAGTTTTTTTTTTATTAAATATAAAATACTTATTGAATATAGTCAACATTTTTTTCTACTTACACTTACACAAAAAGCTCATGACTTGAGTGTTTCAATCTTGATAATTCATATTAAAGTCATGTAAATATCAATATGGTCATAACCGTAAATGTTTATTCACTTCACTCTGAAAAAAGATTCTTTCATAGATACATCCAATTGGTCATGTAAATATCAATTAACTTAATCTTTACAATTATATATGGTCATTTAGGACAAATGGATAGTTTTTATTTTCTGTATAATTACGACTTCTCACAAAACATATTTTAATATTTTTTCACAGTTAATCAATTATAATTCAAATTATTTTTAAAATAATTATTATACAAAAAATATAATTATTTATTTTATTATGTATGCACTCACTTGAAGATGAAGCACATACTTTAGTAGATATTTCGAACTTATTGAACAACCCCATATAATTTGGCTAGGTCCATCATGATGTTCCAAAACAATAATCGTGGTTGTAATATGCTTATCAATTTGTGGTAATTGGATAGAGAAAGGTTGACATATGAGGGTTCCCCTTTCTGTTGTTTTGCACTTAAAAAACCAACATCCATTATTTTGTGGCATTTATTCAATTGGATGTCATACCATCTCACAAATCCATTAATTTTTGCTTGATGAGACACAAACTCTTGATACCCAATTCAGGAAACTTCTCCTATAGCTGCAATCAGATATGTTAGATCATTATCAATGATAAGCATAATCTGAAAAGCTCACAAACAAGTTTCCAGGGTGCTTTAAACCAAAAGAACAGACATAGAAGAAACCACTCCAATCTTTCTAGCAAATTTTAACACTTTATGAAGAACTTGTTTCTGATTTTCAATTTGTAGACATCTCCTTTATGCAATAATGTTTTGTAAAATACAAATTTAACAAATCAAGTCATTCAATTCTGATATTATCTTAGTGACTAAGCATATCTCAGTACTTGGACAGATTAGGTTCCCAGATGAGAAATACCACATTCAACCAGAAAATTTGCATAAATTTTCTTTCTGTTCAAAATTACATGAAAGTTGAACACTTGTTAAATGTAAACTTCTAAGTCCCAACAATTATATTAATGGAAAGTTATCAAATGATAAATCCATTGTTAGTTTTGGCCAATTTTGTTCTGAAAAAAGATGGTTAAAACAGAAGTTGGCTCCATCACTTTTGTCAAAACTGAGATACTGTAACCTACGGAAAGCCCAATGAGGAGGTGAATCCCTCTGTGCATTATTACTGTTTTACTAGTTGGGAGTTAGGAAGGGATAACATGCATGATCAGTAAACACTGTTAGGTTCCTTTCAGTATGGGCTGTGAAGTGATTGTCAAAGTGAATGTCACTTGTCAGAAGAGTGGAGAGATTGAAGCAAGAAAGGGTTTGTGGTTGTGCATGTGCAGGCCACATGCTTCTAAAATCCTTACATAATGGGAGCAGAGGGGCCCCACCTGGACCTCTTCATAGTCATCAGTTTTTGTCTGATGTGTACGCCAAGTAGGTATCAAGAGAGAAAGGTTCTGTGAGTTGGGGTCCACACACTTCATTTATTTTCCTGCTTTTCTAGGAGATTTTCATCCTCACTTCACTCCAATGTCTTATCTTTTCAGTGCTCCCAACACCCTGTGCAACAAGATTTTGATAGATACCATGTCCAATTATTAGGCACCCCTTTGGGAATCACGTCCCCTTTGCTTCATTGTTTTCCATAGTTCAGTATAACTCAAATAATTCCCATGGCTAGGAATCAATTTATAGTTCCACCTGTGTTTAGTTGGAGGTGAGAATTAAAACAGATGAAGATCAAAAGATGATTAAACACCAATATGTTTTACCATTCACTTGTTTACTTTTCTGCCTTTCTTCATTTTCTATTCTACTTTCTACAACTAAACACCTCTAATTTTCATTCCTCACCTATTTCCATTTATTCACTTTTAACTTTTGTTAAGGTTAGAAATGTTCTTTACCTTGCATTGAAACAAGCTTTCCCCTCATAACATTTATTGAATCCAAATGTAGCTATGTAGTTTTCCATTTTATTTCTCTACCACCCATTTTCTTAAACTCCTACCTTTCTCACAAGTTTTTCCTGAACACTTACAATCATCTGCATCAAACACAACTGGAATTTGGAAAAACCCATTAGTGTCTATTTTTAGGACTTATCTCTTGTCATCTTTTAGTTTTACAAATGATACCTTTCCCAGTCCAAGAATACATACAGGCATCAAACTCAAATAAATTCATCGCAGTTTTTGGTAAAACGGAATCAAAGAAATCGAGATTGTCAAGACAGAAAAACATGATAGACTATAAAGTTAAAACAGCATAAATAACAAGACAAGCCTCCAACTCCACAAACTTGCACAGTAGTAACCATAGACGTAACTAGACTGAGAAAATTGAAATCTAGTAAACACTAATCTAAGTAAACAGTAAACACTATTCTAAGTAAACGGAGAAAACACGATTGCCAAGATCATGCCTTTTATATTATCGAACCTTGCTAAGTTCTCTGGCATAAACCATGTTTTCAACTCCAAAAAGATGAGTATCAAGCAAGTTGGATGAACAGCCAACATCTTTGTTGAAGGTATGTTCTCCGGCAGTTAACTGCCAGGTTTTGAGGGACAGGCAGCTTTAAGATCTTGAAAATCTCAGCCCCAGAAACAGATAACTCCATGGATAGTCCAATGACGCTTGCTGCCAATCTAAACAAGAAATGAAAAGGCATTACTTTGTCAGGGCATGTTATTGATAACTTGGTTAACAATCAAGAACCTGTATATATTATCCCCAGCAATCACATATACAACAAAAGTTTAAGAGCAGGTGTGAACCCAAAAGGGTTGCAGCAAAAAATTTATATACCTTTCATGGTCTCCAGTATCTCAGGGATGCGCTATAAGAAGAAGGCAACCAGAGCACCTGACTCAGGAATTATGAATATGCCAACCATGTTATTCAAATAATTTGTAATGGAGAAGAAAAATAATTTAAGAGAAAAATATTATTTCATGTTCTGCAACATCTCAGTGTTTGGGTAACAATGTATTCCTAACAACTGATAAAATAGTTACCATGAGAGATATGATTTATCGATGAACCACACAAGTATACTTTAGAAACATCAAGTGAGCCAGATATATTGATTTCCTAAAAAAAAAAACTTGCATCAAACTTTGTAGCTGGTAGGTCAGTAAGTTAAGAAAGAATGAAGCAAATTCTTACCATTGAAAAAGATAAAAAAATCAAAGCAGCTTCAGGAAATTGCATATGCATATAAGCTTCCTGTTGAGCAGGGAAAGGATTACATGGTGAATATGGAGAAAATAGAATATATCAAGCCAGGAACTTCACAAGAGGAGTAATAAAAAGCATATTATTATGCAATAGTTTATATAATGAAACTACAAGCTGAACTAAAAGGGCAACACTTCCACCATTATCGGATCTTGCTGTCTTGGTAAGGGGTAGATGATGAAAGCAACCTTTAGGCCCATGAAAACAATGTTGGAAACTAATGCACAACAGCCTTTAGCAGTTTTGAAATTTTAAATATGATATACATGTCCAAAATAAAAAATTTGACATTGATGATATTAAAAGATGCAAATGACAATTTAACAAAGGCTTACAGTAACATGCCATAGGTACTTATTTTTCTTTGTTATCTTCATTATTATGGTTTGTCAAAAGGAGGCAGAAGAAGTAAAAGTGTTTTTGGCATAGAATATAACAAATAGTCAAATGTAAAAACAAGATTAAATATATTTTACCTTGTCCAAGAATCAGAACGGAATTTGCAGATAGAGAAATGATGTCTTGGATCTTCTCACAGGAGAAAAGAACTCGAACAACTGAATCAGAAAGCAAAAATTATTTAGATCATGCATGACAAGTGAAGAGAAGGAAACTCGGAAGGCGGTGTTCTACAATCCTTAAATAAAATTATAGTAAATGAATTCGTTACAAGAGCTCAAATATTAATACAAAAAAATTGATATGATTACCAAATTACATATATACGAAAATGTCACTAAGCTTTATTTATATCAATTCCACCATCATTTTCTCTTTTTCCTAAACCTTGCACAAGTACTATCTGAAATCTAGGATTCTGCTAGTCTCCTCTTTCAGATCTGTCGTCACCTCAACAGTCATCACAAATTCTCCATCCAGCCTTTTTCACGGGCATGAAGCGTCATCCTTCCACCCTCACATTCATTTTCTTTGCATGCCATCCAAGAGTTAGATCCAGCCTCCATTCCTTTTATCAGCTACATTCTTGTAGATGGTTGACTCCCTTATGCTTTGTTTTTTTTTTCTCGAATAAGATCTGATGTATTTTCTCTCTCACTCTGGTTTGACAAGTTAGGCATGTTTCTTAGCATTCTTTGTGAAGATTACCTTTGGTTTGCAATTGTTTTGGTTATTGTTATGGTCCTTTAGTACCAGTATGGCATTGACAGGGAGAGTGAGAACCATGTTACATATTTTTATACTGACAATTGGTTTACTGTAATCCACAAATGATCATACTAGTGAGAAGGATCGTATCTTTAGATACATGATTAAGTATATTCCTAAATATTTTAGTTCAATTGGTGCTGGCTACTCGTAGTAGAAGAAAGTTACAGCAACTTATAGATTTCTAATACATTAACTAATTAAATCAACAAAGGAAATGAAAGTTTGTGAACCTGGGAGACGTAAAAGCTTTTCATTGCAATCATTTCCATCCGCTTCATTTAAAGCATTTTCTATGTCCATTGCAGTGAACATGTGCACAGAATGGCATCCATCTGATATCCAGATAGTCTGAGACACTGCAAAATAAAGAGTAGTTTTAGCTGCACTGAGAACAAAATAAAAAATATTTGATGCATTATATCTGATAACTATTTGAAGAACCATAACTTTAAACATCTTTCTATTATCAAAGTGCTATTGACATTCTGAAGCTTAAATAACTCAGGGAGTCATGCACATAGTATGTAGACTAGCAACCAGGGCAACCTTTCCAGCCACAAATAACTGAAGCTTAAAATTCTTCTTGTTTATCAAGGATTATCCAATAATGGTAGACACATCTCCAAAACATGAATACGAAATGAAACTACTAAGCATTCAACACAAGACATAGCAATGATTAACTCGTCCTACACCCATTGTATTCCAACAAAAAGTACAAAACATCTTAGAAGAACAAGTAGATTTGAGTGAACAATAGCAAATTGATAATGACTTAAATGTACTACAATGTGATGGGGGATGTTTATGAAACCTAAAGGACTTACCTTAATTATACTTATATCATAATCAATGTTATCGATATGAAATAACAGAAAATATTGGAGACCTAAAATTTCTTTATGGGGATATTTCGGAAGCCATAACAGGTTATGGCAGAGCATTGCAGACAATATATATATATATATATATATATATATATTATAGAAAATGCAAAATATAGATATTGATAACTTTAAAAGATCAGAAAATATAATTGTAACTCAAAAATAACGAAAGACAATAAATAACTAGTAATAAATCATTTTTAAAAACTTCAAATAACAATAAAATAAAAATAAAAGCCACAATTTTCAAGTTCAAAATTTAAAATATAATAAAACATAATGTAGGAGTTGCTGGTTCAATGTCGGTACGGTGGGTGGACATGGACATGCATCAGCATCAACGGAAGTGGCCGCTGCAGTAGCAGCGGTGGCAGTGGCGTCAGCAAAAGTGGCAGCAACCGCATCAGAAGCAGTGGCAGCTGCTGCTGCAGCAGGACAGCACAATAGTGAAGGACAGGCTGTGGGTTCAACGTGGGTAGGGTATCCTAAGTTAATATTCTGCTGTAATGTTAGGTTTGGGCGGGGTTGTTTGGACCAACTCCTTTTTTGGAAGAAAAAACACTTGGGCTCGCTCCTGGTGGAAAAATAAGGATAGAAGGATAATTAGGGTTTTCACTTCTCGGGTCGGTCACTGCCTCTTCTCTTTCAGTTTCCCACCATCATCTCTATTATTTCTCACAACTGCCGTTGCTGCTACTCCTTCATGCCACTCCACAACTTCCGCCACGTCCATTCTGCAATGCTACTCCGTGACACCCAAAGCAGCCACGATGGGCTGCCATAAAAAACCCACATCGCCACTGCAATGATGTGGCAGCAAGGAATAATTCTGCCATGGCACCGCCATAGACGATTTTTTTATAACACTAATCATACTCATAATTAAATAAGGATATTCAGTTTAGGTACCAGTCACAAGAGATAATGGGAAATATAAAGTAATTCTAAAGGGTAAAAAAAATATAAGATATAACAAGATACTTTCATATATTCTAATAATGATGATACGTCAAAATTTATTACTATTTTATTTCACTAATTGTCAAGTAATTAGTCTCATAAGCTTATTTCATTACATTTATTTATAATCTTATTGGGTTAGAATGCACAAATACATTTCAAATTGATTCCAAAGAAGATTCGTTCACTTTCCCAACAAAGATATTAGCCCAATAAGGCATATTATTGTTTTAATTTGATTATCCTTCAAGGCTACAAACACAAAAATAAATATAAAAAAACAAATAAATCCAACTCTAAACAATTTGTTTTAGTTAATACATTTGTACATCAATGCTTGTACTTCATCCAATCTCAGTCTCAACCACAGCAAGTTGTGTGTGAATGTGACATGAATGGATTCAAGGGTCCCTCAACTACAAGGTAAGAGCTTTATGTTAAGCATCTCGCCAATCTTAATTTCTGTAAATATAGGCAACCAGGTAAAATACAATAATGTGACAATGTTTACAAGTAGTTCAAACTTATTGCATACTCCTTGAAGTGAGTACTTTCAACAGGTTTGGATATATCATACAATGTCATCTTCCTTTCTATCTACCTAACTCAGCCCTTAAATAAAATGTAAATTTTCTACGGAAGGATAAATCTTAGAAAATGGATTTAGGCGTAACTCAGACCTTACAAAACTAGCTTCTAAGGTGAAATTTACACTCACATACTATAAATTGGTTATATCTCTAATCGATGTGAAATCTCTAACATCCCATCTTCTGCTGAGGACTGATAGTATGAGACTAGATATTTATGTGTAGTCTAATAGTGACCTAATAATAGGTGGAATAATAGGTCCAACAAACTTTGTTAGGACAGACTTATAAGGTAAGGTTTATGCACTCACTTCTATCCTATAATTTAGTCATATTTTTAATCGATGTGGAAGCTTTGACATATCTAAACCAACAAAATCAAAATGCATGATATCTCACTTTAGTTTGCAAAATTAAGTCCCCCAATGTCACATATCTTTCAATCTGATACTCATGATTGAGGACCAGTTTGTTTGTGCTTTTTTTCTTTTTCAAATTAGTGTTTATTCAATAAAATATGCAGATTTCTGCTTTCTTTGTGTTTGTCTAGTCTTATTATTTTTAAAATGAACAGTTTTTAGATTAAATAAGAAAATTCTATCTGCTTCTTAAATTAGTGAATTTTTTAAATTGCTTATTTCAAAAACACTTACTTTAAGTTTGAACAAACTAGCCCAAAAATCGCAGATACAAAAGAAGGCTTCCCCAACCCCCCACTGCCTGCCTTATATTTATAGATGAAAGAGGATGGCTGGGAAATTTTGTCTTTTGGATGTACACACCAATCCGATATTTAGTATGCAATTATGATCAATCAACAAGCTAATTAGGAGCTATCAGCACAGACATGATTATCATCAACATATGTTTAGCAGCTTTTTCCAACACCGACATAAAATATTTCACTAAAAAAGCAACCACAAATTGAATTTTGAAAAATAAAATATAAAATAAGGAAAGTGACACTTACTAGAAGATAGATCAGGAAGAACAGCAACACTTTTCACTTTCATTGTACGAAGCAGTGGCCTAACATTACCAGTGACATCTACTCCTATGCCAGAATTTGACAGGGATAGCAAATGTAAATCTCCATGAGAATCCAAGATCAGAAACATCCTCTGGGACACAGCCTGAATGGAAATAGCCTTTATAGACATGGATACCTTTGTGGCAGAATTTGTATTAACATCGTTTCCCTTCAACATCACAAAACATGAACCTCCATCTCTGTCATCATGTTTTGATTTAACATTTGTCTGCTTCACTGAAATAAGAAAACATAGACTAGGTAATGTACTGGGGAAATTTGGAAGCACCTAAAATTTATGCATACAATATAGTAATCATATCATGATATCTCTGCAGATATACTCTAAGACAATATAGGAAGAGTATATTGCCAGTTTTCTAGATAGAGATTCCATTGTTATCACAAGAAATTCAAAATACAGCTTGGTGTTAAAGATATGTTCTTAATATTTAATTAATTATTTACCATTAAAACATCTTGGGATTAAACAAAGGATGGCACCCTGTATCGCACCCATATCCTGGTCAACGAGAAATATCTACAAATAGTTAGCAGAAGTTAAATATATGAACACAATTTGTTACATTTGACCAGGGTAGATATATGGCTAAAGCTACTGAAACTTGAAAGTAGACTAAAAAACACCACGGTGTAATACACATAGGCTAGTGTATTACCAATCACTATTTTGAATTGATCACTGTTTTAAAATGACAAAGAAGGTAACAAGAACAAAGATCAATACCCTTTAGATCCCATGGTATAGCAAATACCAAATTCCGACTAGGTATTTGTTAAGTTCTAAAACTTATAGAGTCAGCAGTAAATTACTATCAATTAGTGATTAAACTAAATCATCTCAAGCTGGTCAAAGAGAAATAGTCCAGTGCAAATGAAGGAATTATCAGCAATCAATGCTTTAAAAAAATGGCTAACCACTGGAAACCCAACTTAAGCTTGAACCAATTGCACTCATTTTACAGTGGGTGTCAGACAAATCTACCTCTCACAGAAGAAATTTTATAAGTAGAACTGTTTTGAGTTTGAATAGAGTAAAAAATGTTTTTTACCCATTTCTTACAAAGTTGCCAGCAAAGGGCATTATTTTTTTATAGTTTTCTGACAAAGCCAACCACAAGCTCCATGACGAGGGAAGAGGAAGACAGAAAGACAAAAGCTAAAGGACAGAACAGGCTGGCAAAGAGCAAACAGAGGCCACCACAGAAACATCAGAACAGGGGCCACAAACTGAAGTGTTGACCATGGCCGCAAAAGGGCAATTCTAGGCTGGATAAAGCACAGCCAGCAACCAGTTGACGAAGTGACAGTAAACATGTTGGCTGAAAATTGAGAGAGATTGGCTACAGGGTTATATAGTAAAGGTACATATTTTCTAATTCAAATAGTCATGATTTTCAAGGACAAAATATCTGCCATCACAATAGCAACCCTAAAAAATGACTTACTGATTAAAGGAAAAAAGGGGGCAGAATCAAGTTTTCACAGCTAATTGGTAGTACTATCCTCAGGAACTTGGCACCAATATTGGCTGCTATCCGCACAGCATAATGAATTCCCTATTGCAGACGACAAGCATTATATTCTGCAACAGTCTGAGTGGCACTATAACATTGACTACTCTTGTATCTTTCAAAAACACACAGTATGCCATTCACTATTCCAAAACTAAATCAATAAAGCTCAAAGGTCCACAGAATTGGAAATTGAATCAAATTCAGGCGTTTCAAGGTTTAGATAAAGATGCCTGTTTACAAAGGACATTGAGTCCTGTGGCCACAGAAGTTGAAATGCAACAAATAATGCAAAAGCCAGAATTTTGCTAAATCATTGACGATTAAGACACTGAATAATGATGATTGAATTTACTACACACTAGTAGTCTCTAGTGAAATACTCTTACAAGTTATATTTACTTACAACCTATTTTTCATAAAAACAGATCGTTAAGTCAAAAGCCAAACAGACAAAATTTGAAAGCCAAAACCAATAAAATCAGCATTTTCTTTTCAAATTCTGCTGAAAAATTCAAGTTACAAATTTTCATGCATTGACTGTGTAAATGTCAACCAAAGCAACTACAAACCACCCTATATATGACTTTTAAAACAATCATCAGAAGAAAAGCAAACAATCTCATCAATATGACAATCCATGTTCTGATGACATTGTCATTCTAATTACATTCAAACCACCGTAGAAATCACACTGTTAAACCTAAATACGACTTTTAAATTAACTACTACAAAATTCAACCGTCTTATCACACATGATAATCTAGTGTTAGTCGACAGCATGAATACCTTCTAATTAAATCCAAAATCACCCTCGAAATCAAACTGCTAGCCCTAAGTTAAATTTTTCAAGTAACTATTACACAATTCAACCTTCTTATCATACATGAATATCTAGTGTTAGTTAGCAGTGTAAGCACATTCCACTTAAATTCTAAATAAAACACCATAACACTACATTACAAAAAAGTTTACTCATTCACCTACCAGCAGCAACTCTTTGTCTTTCCATCTTCCCTTCCAAATCGCCATTGCAGTTCACCACCTCCAAACCCCCTCCTCGAACACCACCACCATTCCTCAGCTGCTTTGAATTCCCAAACCTCTTGTTCCCACCTTTTCCTTTTACGAGCCTCCTAAGACCAAAAACCCTAACCCCATTCTCCTCCCCGAGAATAAGAAACCCAAACGCAACACTCAAAGAAAAAACCGGCCTTGCGCAGTCAATCACCGCGCGCCTCATCAATCTCAAACCACCACTGCCACCGTGATCGTCGTTACTACTGCTGCTGTCGTTTTCGCCACCCTCATCGTCTTTGACGGCGAAAACCCATACCTTGTTGCTGGAGAGAACGTATAGCGCGAAGTAGTTGACAGAGGCAGCGAGTCTAACAGCGGCCCCGTGCTTGGCGTCGAGAAGGACACCGAGGCCGGGCTGAAAGCAGAGGTCTTTATGCAAACAGATAACACGTGCGACGCGTTGGAAGGAGGAGTGGTCGCGGCGGCGCAGGCGATAGAAGCGGAGGAGGATGCGGGAGCGGTAGGGGGAGGAGACAAGGAAGATGACGGGTGTGGCGGCGGATGGGTGTTGTTGGAGGAGGAGGAAGGCGGAGGAGGAGGAGGGGGAGGGGATGTTTAGGGTTTGGGTATGGGGTTGAGAGGGAGTGGTGGAAAGGGGAGAGAAAGAAGGGTATAAAGAAAGAGAAGAATCAGAATGGGTAAGGGCAAGAGAGAGGGAAGAGGGTTCAAAGAGGATGGAGGTGTGAGGGTGGGGAGAGGAAGAGAGGGAGGAAGGGTGTGGGAGAGGGACTTTGGAACCTTGGACAACAACCATTACAAAACAAAGTTAAAGCTCACTCACTTACTTTGGTTGTTTTTGGTTTGATATGGTTTGGTGTGATGTTGGGTTAGGTGGAAGAGTTTGAAGGAGTAGGTAAGTGATGATGGAGGAGGAGGATGACGATTATGATAAAAATGGCGTTCATTTGGAAAGAGGAGAACAAAAGGGAGCAAAGGTTGTGTTACTTACAAGACCTCATTCAAACTTTATATCTCTAACTCCTTTCTCAAAAAATACATTTTTTTTTTAAATATAACCAAATTTCATTGTTAGTTTTTAAATATTCTATCTTTAATTAAGATATGACTCTATAAATTTAATGTATTTAAATATTTCTTTTCAAAATCTAATTCAAGTTTTAATAATGATAATTCAATTTCTTTCCTTATTAACAATTTTAGAGTTAAATGTATTCATTATTTTCAAATTATTTTTAAAATTATGTTTTATCTTTAAAGTAAATTATATATTTATTTTCTCTTTCTGATTTATTCAAGTTATATAAAACATTTAGTATTATATGTGGAATGTTTCTAATACGACAATAAGAATCGGATAGTAGATATTTGCTGAAAAAATATTTATATAACTTTTATAAAATAATGTTATAATTTAATTTAAAAATAAAACAATTTTTTAAAATAATTTAAAGATGAAAAATATATTTTTGTTGAGTTAAGTATATTTTTTTGAAGACTTCGTGTAGTAACCGAAATCGCGAAAAGATGATTAACTCGAGAAAATAAAAGGTATTTTAAAATAAAATACAATTCTTTTGGAGTCGTCACCATAGTTTATTACGGAAAATTATGGAAAACCATAAAATAAGACATGGTATATGAAAATCGGACCTTTAATATAATTAGCAAAATTGATGTGGTTTTCAAAATGTTAATTTTCCCGAAAATAACAAGACAATAATACTAAAAAGAAAAAAAAATATTTTTTTAAGTTTTTGAGCCGACTGACAAGGATTGACCTTGGTCTTACGAATTCTCATTCAAAATAGAGATCAGGGTTACAGGCTGACAAAGATTGATCTTGGTCATTAAAATTCTTATTGAAAATGAGAAATCGGAGTTAAGTAGTTCTTTCTTAAGAATGGTTTGATAAATTGTGCCAACAAGAGTTGGGCTTGAAGGAAAGGGAATGCTAGTGAGAATTGGGCTTAAGTGAACAGGTGTTGATATTAGGTTTAACTACTCAGATGGTACCCACTTTGATAGAGGTGTGTCAATCTGGTATCCACTTTTAAAAACGTGTAAAAAAGTGTCAATGGTATCCCAAATTTTAAAAAAGTGTTTCAATTAAATCCCTTATGACATAAATGACTAACGTCGTTAATGGCGTACCACGTGTCAGGTTACCATGTATTTTGGTGGAGTAAAATAATTTGAGTATTTAAGTGGAGTATTTGATATATAAATTAAAAAAAAATTATTTTGACATGTATATATAAGTTATAATTAAGCTTATTTACTAATATGGTCTCAAATTGAAAAGGACAAAACTAGATCGTCTTAAAAAATATGGGTACTAAATTAAACAAAAAATTTAAATAGAGGATTAAATTGAGAACAACCACAACCATTGTCATGTGTCACGACTATAAATTGCCATGTAACACAACGGGTAACTTGACACGTGGTAGTTTATATGGTTATTATAGGGGTTATTAATTATGTCCACATGTATTTATAAGGTTATTAATTATGTCCTCCATTCTTATGGGCTGGGCTAATGTTTGGGTCCTAGATAGGTCTGGGCTTAACCTAGGCCATGTGTTAGCATATGTTGGTACTGGGGGTCTTGTTTGCGACATTCTAAGTTAGATGTTATCGATTTATTAGGTATTATTCTTTTGCAGTAGGCGGCTTGGGCCGCTATGTGGTTCTACTTTTTGTGGGACTATGTCTAGGCGGGCTTGGTCGTGTACTTGCCTTGGTCCGCCTAGGTATAGTACATTAGTCCCCCAGCCTTTGTCGGGACAGGTCTGGCGTCAAAGGCTTAAAAGTGTATGAGTTTTGTGTAGGTGATGAGTGGTATTGTCAGCTGCAGTATCCGTCCGTTGTGGTGTATTCGGGCGATGCAGGTTACCAGGATGTTATGGTTCTTGGTTCATATAGTTCACAAAAAGGAAAGATACTTCTTGTTGGGGTACAGTATGCTAGGCTCCCAATCTTTAAGTGTTATGAACATTGTTAAGACTAAGGCATATAAGCGATGGTAGGTGAAGGGGTGTCAGATGTTAGAGGTCTAATTAGAGGGATTTGCGTCGCTATTTCAAGTGTTGTGACGTTTCGCATGATTGTTGCTTTTGGCGGGAAAAGTTGTAGTGGTTCAAATGCTGGTTATAAATATAATTGATGAGGGAAATTTGTTCACCTTGGTTCATTTGCAAGAAGTTTGAGAGAAGTTATTTGTGTGCGTGAGATCTGTTCGATACATTCTTTCTTTTTGCAGTCATCTTAATATCTTAAAAAAGGTATGTCTAGTGTTAGCGGTAGTGTGTCATTATCTAGTTCGGGTAGTGGGAGTGAGCGTTCAGGGGGAGACAGGAGTAGTCGGTCAGATAGTAGGAGTGGTGGTCAATTGGTTGATGCGGGGAGGATTCCAATGGAGACAATTACTAAAACAAGGGAGGATCCACCAGAAGAGGTGGCAGAAAGTAGCTGGCCGGCAAAGGCTGGATATAAATGAGTGGCTGAGGATGTGCGAACTCAACACTCCTTATTCAGATGGTCTCGTCTGTTGAAGTCGTGGCTTAACTGTATACCCATCCTGGAGAGGAATATAAGTCGAGACATAGTGGCTTTAGAGAGGGTAAGCGCTATTGAATGCGTTTGCCACGACCAAGAAGGAGCTTCGGAAGAGTTCTTCGGAAGCTTCGGAAGAGCTTCCATACTGATAATGGGAACACCAAGTTCCCATTCAGTTGGACCGATAACCCTTGGCAGTATAAGGATATGAAGAGGGAGAAGTTGTCGCTGACGGATAGGGAGGTGGTGGATACCTTGATGAAGTTTAATGATAAGATGCCCACTAAGGGCTTAGTTAGGGTTTATAATTCGATACACCCAATTGTTGATATAAAAGGTATCTTTTTGTGTTTTAAATGGTAGGGTGTGTTTAGGTTAACTAATCGGCGTTGTTATTATTGTTGTAGGTCATATGGCACAAGTCGGCAAGAAAAATTTGAATCTCTTTCAAGCTCTTCGCAAGGAGAAAGTGACGAAGGCTAGGGCTGCTGGGAATACTGAAGTTGCCAATCTGCAAGATCCCTTAGTGGTTCATGTACATGGGGGGTCCAAGAGGATACTGGAGGTGCCCACTAAGCATGACGAGGGTAAGGACGTGAAGAGGGTAAGGGCCGCCTTGTTGGGTTCGGGATCCTCTATTAGTGCGAAGAAACCCGAGGCTGGACTTATCAAGTTGCCAGAGACTACTATTCAACGTGATATTAAGATTAACTTGTCGGAGTCTCTAGTCAATTCTATTGACAACATGGAGTCGAATGCCATGATTAAGGCTATGTTAGAGCTTAACAACAAAGCCTTGATTTTAGGACACAAAGTGGGTACTTTGTATCATAGAGAGTTGAAGGAGGGTAATCGGTCCAAAATGGAGGAGCTTTAAGTTCAGGTTGACAAGCATGCCGAAGAGAAGACGGCTTGGAAGAAGGAGAGGGAGGAGTGGCTGAAGGAGAGGAAAAGATTGAGGACCTGGAAAGTGTGGTGTTTAGAATTCGAGAAAAAACTTAAGGAAAGGATTGTGGATCTCGAGGCCGATTATGATGAACTGAAGGAGAAACGTGGCGGTCTTGAGATAGAGTTGGAAGATCTTAAGGGCTACATTATTCAGGAGCACATCAATGGTTTCCAGAAGGGCTTGCGGCAGGCAGCCTTTTTTCATAAAGATATTGATGCGTCAGATGCTAGATTTGACGTGAACAAAGATGTGATCGATGGTCGACTTGTGAGTGAAACAGAATCTAGCCCTGAGGAAGAGGCAGAGAAGATGGCGGCAGAATTAAATGCAAATCCTGACGAGGTCGTGGCCGCGAAGGTGGATATTGATCAAACAACAACTTAGGATTATTGTTTTATATTTTCAATTTGATATTAATCCCAAGTTTGTAATAATCCGTACACTTTTTACTTTGTTCGTTAATATGATGAATGTTGTGTGTATATTTGTTGTCATTCAATACCGATAGTATGTGTTATATGAGCGTGTTTATTGAATGATTATGTTGTTGCGAATCTGTTATAATTTGTTCGACATTTGCGTTATAGACCACTTACTTCGATAAGTAGTATGGAAGTTTTTAGAAAATAATTTAAGGATTTTTACGCAAACGTCGTAATAGTTATGGTGGTCGACCTAGGTCGCTTACTTGTGGTATGTGGTGTGGAACTTTAATAAATTTAACCAGATAAATATGCTGAGTATAGGATGAAGAACCCTTTGCTTTATTCATAAAGTTTGGGGTACCTCGTTGAAAAATCCCTGGCCAAAACCCTCCTTAGGGAAAAAGTGCCAGGTGAGGAAAAAGAGTACACCTAAGATTACAAGTATTCATTACATTGATTAGGCTAACTAAAGTAAAATTTTAGGTGAGATACACTCCACATGTTTGGTATCTCCTCTCTTGATAGTTGCTCAAGTTTGTAAGCGCCTCCTCCTGCATCGTCTCGTATCTGATATGGTCCTTCCCAGTTAGCTGAGAATTTGTCGTCCTTCTTTCTTGCACTACTGCCATCCTCCAGACTAGGTCCCCTCTGACGAATGACTGCGGACATAGGTTCGAGTTGTATTTCCTAGTCGCCCTTTGTTTAACTGCTATGTTTTGGATTTGCACTTTGTCTCTTAACTCAATTAATTGGTCTAGATTGGTACATAGGTTCTATTGGTTCTGGTTTGGATCATATACTTGACGACGTAGGGAAGGTTCACCAATTTCAACTGGTATCATTGCTTCTACGCCGTAGACCAAGCTAAAGGGGGATTCGTTAGTGGCGGATTGTGGGGTGCATCTGTAGGCCTATAATACTTCCAACAAGTCTTCTGGCCAGCGACCTTTCGCGCCAATCGTTTTCGCAATTCAACTATTATTACTTTGTTGCCAGCTTCAGCTTGGCCATTGGTTTGTGGGTGTTCTACGGAGCTAGTGATGTGTTTGATTCCAAGATCGGTGTAAAATTTAGCGAGCTCTTTATCTATGAATTGTCGGCCATTGTCAGTTATAATAGTATGTGGTACTCCATAGCGGTATATAATGTCCTTCCATACGAACTGTTGGACCTATTGTGTTGTGATTGTGGCCAATGGCTTAACTTCTATCCATTTCATAAAGTAGTTGATGCCTACAATGAGGAATTTCACTTGTCCTTTTCCCGGGGTGAAGGGTTCTAGGATGTCCATTCCCCACTTCACAAATGGCCATGGGGAGAGTATGGAATGCAATTATTCCTATTTTTGGTGAATGAGGTTACCATATTTCTAACATGGTATGCCTTTCTTGACGAAGGTCTAACAATCCGCCTCCATTGTTGGCTAGAAGTAGCCGGCTCTGAGTATTCTGATGGTCATGGTTCGTGTGCCTGAGTGGTAGCCGCATATTCCTTCATGTATTTCCCTAAGTACGTATTGTGCTTGTTCCCTTGTAACACATTTAAGCAATGGTTGGCCATACCCTCGCTTGAACAGTTTGTCACCTATCATCGTATACCATGATACTTTGGCTAGCCATCCTTTATTGATATTGGGTGGGGGGTTGTCGGTTTTGAGATATTGGATGCATGGGGTTGTCCAGTTATCTGTGCTGCCTAGGTTGAGGCAGATGTTTATTATGGACGGTGCAGATAATGTCTACTGTAGTAGGGACTTATGCCTTCCTTTGAGCTTAGTGCCTGCAAGTTTTGATAGGACATCTGCTCAAACATTTTCACCTATTGGGATGTGTTGGATACATACTCGGTTAAAGCCAGATTGTATGACATTGTGGACTAGGTGGTAATATTGGAGGAGAGTTGCATCTTTTATTTGAAATTCATCGTTGAGATGACCGACAATGAGCTTGAAATTTGTTTTGCATATGAGGGTTTTTACACCGACTTCGCGTGCAAGTGATAGTCCTGCGAGGATGGCTTCGTATTCAGCTTGATTGTTGGAGGTTTTGAAGGCAAATTGGAGAGATTTTTCAATGAGGATGTGGTTGGGGCCTTCTAGGACAATGCCAACTCCTGTGCCTTTTGGATTAGAGGAATCGTCAACATATAGTGTTCATTGGTCCTCCTCGGGGGTGTGTTGTAGGTCGTTGACAAAGTCAAGTAGGCATTGGGCTTTGATAGGGCCGTGTGGTTCACATCGGATGTTGAATTTAGAGAGCTCCATAGCCTAGGATGACATTCGTCCGGCAAGGTCAGGCTTTTAGAGGATTTTCTTGATAGGGTAATCAGTTTTAACAATGATATGGTGGTTCTGGAAGTAAGGGCATTGATGTCTTGCTGCATGCACCAGGGGGAGGGCCAGTTTCTCAACCATTTAGTATCTGGTCTCTGGATCTTGTAGAGTTCGGCTGACGAAGTACACTAGGTGTTGAATCTCGACAAATTCTTGGATCAGAGCGGCATTGACTGTGTGATTTGTTGCGGTGATGTATACCAGGAGTGGTTGATGGCTATCTATTTTGTGGAGGATGGGTGAGATCTGATGGTAGTTTTTAGATTTTGGAAAACTTTTTCACAATCATCCTTCCAAGAGAACTTCGCAGATTTTTTGAGTAGCTGGATAATAGGTTGGATTTGCTTGGCTAGTTTTGGGAGAAATCTGGATATGGCAGTTAGGCGGCCTATCAGGCGTTGGACTTCTTTGACATTGTTGGGGCTACGCATTTTAATGACGGCGTTGCATTTTTCAGGGTTGGCTTCAATGTCGCGCTGTGTGAGCATGAAGCCAAGGAATTTGCCACGGTCGACGCCGAATAAGCACTTTTCAGGGTTGAGTCTAAGGTTGTATTGTCGTAGTGCGGAGAATATGGTGGTTAAGCGATCAAATTACACCAAATACGCACTTTTTGATATTGCTGTCGTTAGGCGATCAAATTACCACTACTTAACTTTAGCAACTTCAGTATTGCCAAGTTAGTAGTGAACAAAATAATTAGGGTTAAGATAACCTTGAGTCGTCTCACAATGAATACGGAATTGATCTCAAATATTTGATTCTTAAAAATGCAATTAAAACTAGCAACTATAAAAATAGGGGGTTTTGATATGCAAAGAAAATGACACGGAAGATTGTAAACACAGTAATAATAAATAGGTCAATTCCACTGCTTTTTCTAAATAAGATTCTTCATTGGTTATCTAGAGATTATTGTTAAATTAATTATTGTTGTTGATTTACAAATCAATCAATGTAAAGACTCAATTCATTTGTTGGCATTCTCACTTTTAATCAAAGTA
>Ga0214545_1004077_pt1 | contig 27543 bp, 16 predicted proteins | sample CNSS4metaG_FD_160064 | JGI IMG/M metagenome (GOLD analysis project Ga0214545, IMG submission 160064) | Root nodule microbial communities from cowpea collected in UCLA plant growth center, Los Angeles, California, USA - CNSS4 | ecosystem: Host-associated > Plants > Roots > Nodule | place: USA... | reverse complement strand
TGTGAGTAGCTTGAAGAACACATGTATGGTTGGCTAGGGACAACCACCATCAAGTTTGGATGTTCTTGTGCCTCTGGTTGGTTTGCCTGATGTGATTTCAGGTCTATAAGTATGATTCTTGCAGGGTATGTGTCAAGATTTTTGTGTGAGTTAAAAATCTTGTGAGTTTCTTTGTTCAAAAGTGTAATCTTAATGTGTGATTTATAAAAGTTTTGAATATAATGGAAATCATGCTCAGGTTGTCCTGGTAAACTAGTATAAAAACAGTTGTGCAATTCTCTCTCCCTCATATCACTCACTTTGAATCTCTTTAAAAACCCAAGAAAACCAAGCAATTCGTTCTTTGGTGTGATTTAATGCGTTCTTATGTAATCTGAGGTTGTATACTTGTTATAAATACTATTTGGAACAAGTCTTGTATGTAAAAGATTGTTGTTTGAGTTGAATTTGCAAATTCTGTATTCTGCACAAATCTTCAGTATTTTTAATCGATTGTTTCATAGCTCCAAGAACAAATTAGTCTGCTAATTTATATTTTAATCGACTGAAAGTGTATTGGTGTGTTGCATTTACATCCAAACTTTCCAGTCTATTAGATTCAATTGAAAAGAGGTTTAAGTTTTCGAAAAAGTTTCATAAAGCTAATTCAACCCCCCTCTTCTTGGCTAAAATCACCATTTCAAAACTAACAATTAGTATCTAGAGCAAGGTTCTTGAAAGGTATTCAAGTTTGATAAAAAATCTTTTGAAATGGCTGAAAGTAAACTCCCTTTTGCTGAAGGTGCCTCTATTCATAAACCACATCTGTTTTGTGGCCTAAACTATCAGTTTTGGAAAATAAGGATGCAAATTTTCATTGAATCTATAGATAAAGGGATTCGGGATGCAATAGTTAATGGACCATATACTCCTAAATGTATTGTTGAAAATAAGCAGGTGGACAAGCCTTGGAGTGAATGGACTGATGAAGAAAGGAGAAAAGCTCAATATGATTGCAATGCCAAGAATATCATCACTTCATCTTTGATTATGGATGAATTTTTTAAGGTCTCCTAATGTAAGAATGCAAAGGAAATGTGGGATGTCCTAGAGGTTACACATGAAGGGACAAATGAAGTGAAAAGAGCAAAGAAGCATGCTTTGATTCAAGAATATGAGCTTTTCAAGATGCAAAAAGGAAAGTCCATAACTGAAGTTCAAAAGAGGTTCACTTACATAGTCAATCATCTCATGGGTCTAGGCAAAGAATTTGACAAAGAGGAGCTAAACATCTAAGTGCTTAAGTGTCTTGATAGAAATTGGCAACCAAAGGTGACTGCCATATCTGAATCCAAGGATTTATCCATCATCACAACAGCTACACTGTTTGGCAAACTAAGAGAGCATGAGATTGAAATGCAAAGGCTAAGTCAGCTTGAATCAAGTGAGAAAAAGGTAAAAACCATAGTCTTGAAGGCTAGCTCCAAGAAGAGTGATGAAACCGAGGAAGAGGATGCTGAATCAAGTGATAATGAGAACTTGAATCTACTAGTCAAGAGGTTTGGGATGTATCTCAAGAGGAAAGGCAACAAAGGTAATCAAAGGAGGTACATTTCTAAACAAAATGATTCAAGTAATTCTTCTAAATTCTCATGTTATAATTGTGGAAAGCAAGGACATATAAAGATTGAATGTCCTAATGTTAACAAAGAGAAGGAGAAGGTTGATGATAAGAAAAAGGAGAAAAAGGCCAAGGAAAGTTGCGCCTACATAGCTTGGAAGGACAATGATGATTCAACAAGCACTTCATCTCAAGAAGAAAGTGAGGAAGCAAATCTATGTCTCATGGTCGGATATGAATCATCCTTATCAAGCCAAGTAAGTTCCTTGTCATCTAAGGATAAAAATGACTATAACCAATTGTTGCATGACTTTGAAGAGTTGCATAGTGAGGCAAACAAAATTGTTGTCATGAACAATTGGCTAAAAGGAATAAATAGCTGGCTAGAAAACAAAGTTAGCCAACTAGAATCAGAAACAGTCGACTTAAAAACTGATTTCAAACATTTGGAAATGATTTACAATAATTCAGTCGATTGTTCTGAAAAACAGCTGGCTATAAAACCTTGTGAAAACTGCACTACTTTAAAAAATCAAGTGAAATATCTTTTGAAAGCTTGTGCAAAGTTCACAAGAGGAAAAGAAAACCTGGAAGCTGTTCTTGGCTCTCAAAATTGTGTTTTTGGGAAGGCTGGACTTGGTTATACACCTATCCATGAAAAGAAAGCCAAGACGTTCTCTAGTTTCTTTTCCAAGAGTGAGCCAAATACTATGCCATTCATTTCCTGCAACTATTGTATGAAGAAAGGTTATGTTCTTAAGAATTGTTATGCTAGAAAGTATAATGTACCTAAGGGATTTATGAAATGGATCCCACTAGGATCTAGAAAGGCATAACCATGTTGGACCCAAACTATCAAAGGGTACCATGTAATACTATGTTGTTTTGCAGGTCATAAAACAAGAAAAGAAAGATCTATGATACCTAGATAGTGGCCGCTCAAGGCATATGACAAGAGATAAGACCAAATTTGCAAAGTTAGAGTTGAAGGAGGAAGGATTTGTAACCTATAGAGACAACAACAAAGGAAGAATGCTTGGAAATGAAGTCATAGGCAATGGATCCTCTTTCAACATCAAGAATGTTCTGCTGGTAAAAGGGCTGAAACATAATTTGATAAGTATAAGTCAATTATGTGACAAAAGATTTAAAGTCATGTTTGAACCAAATAATTGCTTTGTATATGATGCATATGGTATCATTATTTTGATAGGAAAAAGAGTCCACAATATATATCTACTTGATCTGCATCATGCATCATTTAGCATCCATTGTTTGCTTAAAAAAGAGGATGACATTTGGTTATGGCATATGAGACTTTGTCACATACACATGCAACATTTTAATCAGCTAAATAGAAAACAGTTGGTTGAAGGACTACCAAAACTCAAGTTTGAGAAGGATAAAGTGGATGAAGCATGTAAAAAAGGAAAGTAGACCAAGATCTCTTTTAAACCCAAAAATATTGTTTCAACTGAAATACCTTTAGAGATGCTTCACATGGATCTATTTGATCCTTCTCGAACCATGAGCCTTGGTGGCAATCTTTATGCATTAGTCATAGTTGATGACTTCTCTACGTACACATGGACTTTGTTCCTAGCAGCCAAAAATGACACTTTTCATGCTTTTAAAAGACTTGCCAAGATGCTAGAAAATGAAAAGAGTTCCAAGATAATGTCGATTCAAAGTGACCATGGTGGGAAATTTCAAAATGAAAGGCTTAAACACTTTTGTGAAAAGCATGGCATTAAGCATAGTTTTTCTGCACCAAGAACCCCACAACAAAATGGTGTTGTTGAAAGGAAAAACAGGTCACTTGAGGAACTAGCTAGAACTATGTTAAATGAAAATTCACTACCTAAGTATTTTTGGGCTGATGCAGTCAAAACTTCTTGCTATGTTTTAAATAAAGTGTTGATTAGGCCAACTTTTAAGAAAAAACCCTATGAACTTCTCAAAGGGAGGAGGCCTATTTTAAGTCACCTAAAAGTATTTGGATGTAAGTGTGTCATCTTAAACAATGGCAAATAAAGTCTTGGAAAATTTGATGCAAAAGCGGATGAAGGTGTTTTTCTAGGCTATGCTATACAAAGTTATGCATATTGAGTCTATAATAAGAGATTGATGACTGTTGAAGAGTCTATGCATGTTTTATTTGATGAAACCAACCCAAAAGTGCAAGATCATGATCCTAAAATTTCAGATGAAGAAGATAAAGTGCAGGAAAAACAAACTGTTACAGAACTGGAATCTACTGCAGGAAATCATCTAGCTGAAAAGGAAATTCAATCGCCTGAAAAAGATGAAGACAACAACTTACCCAAGGAATGGATTGAACCCAGGGGATTATCAAAGGACAACATAATTGGTGGCATAGAACAAGGAGTATCCACTAGACGTAAGCTTGCCTTCTTTCAACATGTTGCATTTATTTCTCAAATTGAACCTAAGAATGTGAATGATGCATTATCTCATAGTAATTGGGTTATTGCTATGCAAGATGAACTTAATCAATTCACTAGGAATGATGTGTGGTCTCTTGTTCCTAAAATTGATGCAATGAATGTGATTGGTACAAAATGGGTGTTTAGGAATAAAATGGATGAAAATGGTAACATTGTTAGGAATAGGGCTAGGCTAGTTGCTAAAGGTTATAATCAAGAGGAAGGTATTGAATTTGATGAAACATATGCACCTGTAGCTAGGCTAGAAGCTGTGAGGTTATTGTTAGCATATGCTTGTATGTGTAATTTCAAACTTTCTTAAATGGATGTGAAAAGTGCATTCTTGAATGGTTTCTTAAATGAAGAAGTGTATGTATCACAACCCCCTGGCTTTGAAGATCACCTTTATCCTAATCATGTTTCCAAATTGAAAAAGGCTTTATATGGTTTGAAATAAGCACAACAATAGTGATATGAGAGGTTAAACAACTTTCTTTTATCTAAAGGATATGCTAGAGGTGCAGTTGATATGCAAGTGATGTAATACTTGTTCAAGTATATGTAGATGATATAATATTTGGATCAAATAGTAACTCCATGTGTGAAGAGTTTGTTGTAGCTATGCAGGGAGAATTTGAGATGTTTATGATAGGTGAGCTAATCTACTTCCTAGGGCTGCAAGTGAAGAACCTCAAGCATGGGAAATTTTTAAGCTAGTCAAAATACTGTTTTGACCTACTGAAAAAGTTCAAAATGAAGGATTGCAAAGAGGATGCCACTCCAATTGCTACAAGTTGCCTTATGGATGCAGATGAAGCTGGACAACAAGTTGATTCAACCAAATATAGAGGGTTAATTGGTTCCTTGCTATATCTAACTGCTAGTAGGCCGAATATACAATTTGGTGTTTTCTTATGTGCAAGGTTTCAAACCAATCCAAAGGAATCCCACTTCAAAGTTGCAAAAAGGATTCTCAAGTATCTAAAAGGGATAACTAATGTTGGATTATGGTATCGTAATGATCTAACATTGTTCTTAGTGGTTTTTCAGATTCCGACTATGTAGGGTGTAAATGGGATAGGAAAAGCACAAGTGATACATGCCATCTACTTGGATCAAGCCTAATCTCATGGAATAGCAAGAAACAAGCTTGTGTAGCACTCTTTACAACTGAGGCTGAGTACATAGCAGCTCAACATGCATGTGGTCAAAGCATATGGTTGAAGCATAAACTTATGGATTATGGTGTAAAGTTAGAAAAGGTACCTCTTTATTGTGATAATACAAGTGCAATCAATCTAACTAAGAATCCAATTCAGCATTCTAAAACTAAACACATTGAAATCAGGCATCATTTCATAAGAGATCATATTCAAAAAGGTGATATTGAAATCATTTTTGTGAAAACTGAAAATCAATTAGCAAATTTATTCACTAAACCACTTGCACGTGATAGATTTAATAAGCTTAGAACTGAATTAGGTATTCTTGACATGAAGATTATATGTTGATATTTGTTTGGCTTGTTAATCTTATTAGATCATGTGTGTGCTGCATTTAAAATTGTAAAAATTTGCATAATTTGAAAACTGCTAGAATTTCAGTCAGCTAAATTTGGAAATTCAACACATAGATTTCACTTAAACTGTCAAAATTTGCATAATTCGTGTTCTGGAACTGTTTTAATCTGTTAATTTTCACAAAACAACACATATATTTCATTTAAATTGGTCTGGTGTGAATTTCGTGTAATATGAAATTTTTAGTCAGCTAAAATGCAAATTTAACACAGATTTCACTTAAAACTGCCATTGCACAAAAAATCAGTTTTCTAGTATAGTTTTAGTCGACTAACTCTATATTTTTATGTGTCAAAATCACTTATGCTAGTGTGGATTTGTTTGAATTGATTTTAAATGATTGACCCAGTCACAATATCCATCACATGACTGTTTTTGGACTGTAGTAGCAGCATGTAACAACTATTACATCAGTTAAAATCAACTTTTCGTATTGCATTGACCATAAAGTGCATTAATTACATGATTTCTAATGAGCATGTATTATATGTGAACTGTTTGTGAGTGGATTGTTCATAAAACGCATGGGAAACACATCATCGCATCTCTGATACAAATTCTCTCACATTTAATTGGTTATGATTTCTTGTACTGCATTGAAAACAAAATATCTGAACAATTTAATTGACTGATTTTGAAAATCAACATGTTGATTCTATAAATACTTGCATAAGCATCATGCATTGGCATTCTCATTTTCAAGTAAGAGCCAAACCTATATTTCACCATGCCTAGAAGAACACGAACAACCCCCTCAGATGATGAAAGCTCCACCCCACCTATTTCATCCTCTCCAAATGCCATGAATCAAGGAAGGCTTGAAGTATGGTTTGAAGGCCATGAAGACAAAATTCAAACCTTCTTGATTGAGAACAATAGGAAGCAAATCATCCTTCTTAAGTTGATTAGCATGTCATGGCTAAGGGCAGAGAATTCTTGCAACCTTGAGCAGCATCTCAAAACCTAAAAAATGAAGACATTCCTTGAACTTTTGGGCAAGGTGTATTCAGACTTGGTAAAGGTGTTCTATGCCAACCTTAAGTTCAGCAATGGCATTCTCAAAACAAGTGTCAAAGGTGTGGAGATGGAAATCACTAGGCAAACATGGAAGAATGTGGCTGGCCTAAGGCAAAGAGGTGTGCAAGTTCGCAAGGGTGAAACTAGTGCAGTGGATGAATTCAACAAAGTGCAATACTTCAACCAATGTGTGCGAAATCAAGGTGAGCAAACTAGAAATCACTTTGTCAAAGGTGTGGAGATGGAAATCACTAGGCAAACATGGAAGGATGTGGCTGGCCTAAGGCAAAGAGGTGTGCAAGTTTGCAAGGGTGAAACTAGTGCAGTGGATGAATTCAACAAAGTGCAATAGTTCAACCAATGTGTGCGAAATCAAGGTAAGCAAACTAGAAATTTCCATGTGGGAAGGCTTCGTGTGGAGGAAATGTTGCTAGCCATAGTGGTGACCAAGATCATCATGCCTAGGGTGAGCAATCATGCAACCTTGAATGAAGCTGATCTTGTGGTGATGTACTACATTCAAAATGGTGTGATGGTGGATTGGACATACACAATTCGTGACCACATGATGAAGGCAAAAAGACTCACGGATTTCAAGCTTCCATATGTGGTGCTCATCTCCAAGTTCATTGAGCATTTTGGTGTGGATGTGGAAGGCGAGCTTGAGGAGTCTACTGGACTTCTAAATCATGTTTCTACATTTAATATGCACAAGATAGGATTCACAAAGATAGGCAATACTTGGCTGATTGAAGGAGATCATGCTGCAAATATTGAAGTTGGAGCCAATGACCATGAAGCGGGAACTAGTGGAGGAAACCAAGGGGAATATGAACCACGACACATGGCAATTGAAATTTATAACCCTCCTGAAAATACAGGACCTTCATACTCCCAGTTTGAGAGAATGGTTCTTAACCAGCTTCAAGATCTCAACATGGCACAAAATGCACATCGTGGATATTACACAACAAGGTTCAAGACTTGGATGACCAAGTCCATAGTAGAGACAACCCTAGGAATGGGTGAAGGGGATGGCTCATAGGTCATGCATTGCATTTTCGTGCTGCATTTTATATGTTTGTTTGTCTATTCCAATTTTTTAATCGGCTATTTTCTCATTTCAGTCGACTGATTATATCAGTCTCAGCTTCATGATGTATTTGTCATTTCTGTTTTTGTTCTAGTGTGTTTGTATTCGTATTAGGTGTCCAGATACACCCCTATGTTAATGTTTTAATGAAAATTTTCATCTTTCAAAAATGATCTATGCATTTACTTTCATTTGATGAATCCAAAGGGGGAGAAAAATGTGAAAAATGAGTAAAATTGTGTTAGATTTGGAAAACATGTAATAAAGATTTGGAAAACCTGTAATAAATCTGTCGGAATTATATAATACTACAAACTTAATCTAAAATATGAAGTTAAATCATATTATTAGTGATAGGGGGAGCATATGCATATGTGATATGTATGTATGTTTGTGTGCTTTTGCTTGGTTGTATGTTTGGAATATTGGTATCTTGTATGCAAAAGCTTTTTTAGGTTTCTTTATGGATCTTAGCTCATCAATTCAATTCGAGGATGTTGGCTTCATCAATACAAGGGGAGATTGTTGGCACAAGCAAGCTTGAAGCAAAAAATTGATAAAGCCATGTACATGAAGATCATAGGTGCTTAATGAAGATTGATGAAAATCCTCTTGAAGATTAAGTTTTAGTGTGTTAAATTTGAAAATAACATGTTAAATGTAATGTTTTAGTGTTATATCTTGTTGGTAGGCTATATGACATATGTTAGATGTCTTGTGTGTCTTAATATGTCCCTTTTAATTTGTTAAAATGGGTTTTAACAAGTTAAAAGGCTTGTTGTATATAGTTTCTGGCATGAATGCATTTAGTCAGTTGAATTATTTTTCAATCGTCTGATTTCACTTGAGTGAAGTGAAATCAGCTGACTATACAGAAAATTTAATCCTCTGTTTTCACTTAAACCAAACTATATAAGCAGTGTTTTCACGAGCAAAAGTGCAAATCTGAGTTTTTGTGAATGAAACTTTGTCATTCTTCTTTGGAAAGCTCTCTCTGCAATACACAACTGCAACTCGTGTTTTGAAGATCTTGGTTGATCTTGGAGGTATTTTGGCTTGTGAGTAGCTTGAAGAACACATGTATGGTTGGCTAGGGACAACCACCATCAGGTTTGGATGTTCTTGTGCCTCTAGTTGGTTTGCCTGATGTGATTTCAGGTCTGTAAGTGTGATTCTTGTAGGGTATGTGTCTAGATTTTTGTGTGAGTCAAAAATCTAATGAGTTTCTTTGTTCAAAAGTATAATTTTGGTGTGTGATTTGTAAAACTTTTGAATATAGTGGAAACCAGGCTCAGGTTGTCCTGGTAAACTGGATGTAGCTCTATGATTGAGTGAACCAGTATAAAAACAATTGTGCAATTCTCGCTCCCTCATCTTAGTCACTTTGAATCTCTTTAAAAACTCAAGAAAACCAAGCAATTTGTTATTTGGTGTGATTTATTGCGTTCTTGTGTAATTTGAGGTTGTATACTTGTTATAAATACTGTTTGGAACAAGTCTTGTATGTAAAAGATTGTTGTTTGAGTTGAATTTACGAATTCTGGATAAATCTCTAGTTATTTAGTCGACTGATTTGTCTTTTTAATCGACTGTTTCATAACTCCAAGAATAAATTAGTCTGCTGATTTATATTTTAATCGACTGAAAGTGCACTGGTCTGTTGCATTTACATCCAAACTTTCCAATCTATTAGATTCAATTGAAAAGAGGTTTAAGCTTTCAAAAAAGTTTTATAAAGCTAATTCACCTCCCCCCCCTTCTTAGCTAAAATCACCATTTCAAAACTAACATGTAAGCCAATTTCTAGATGCCTCCAGCTCTGGGCCAAGATAATAGCAGCCCAATTCCATCCATGTCTTCAACAACGTGCCATCCATCTTGTTGGGCCAAGTCTTAAGCTTTCGCAGCCCAGTTCAGTGTGTCGCTGAGTTTCAACAAATGCTCTTTATATTCCTTAGACTAGTAACCAAGGAACATCCTGCTTTAATCAACACATGTACGGTCCAATTTGTCACAGTCTAATGTGCAACTCAAAATGTTGGTGTAAAGCCTTTTAGCTCAAATATGTGCAGGAAAACCAAGCCAACGATGTGGGACCATGGATGCAACCAAGGATAGAACATACTAACTATTTTGTGCAAGTGTTCAAGGAGAATTTGCCATCATTCAAAATATAAATTTTAGTAATGAAATAGTGGTTTAAGCCAATAATGGGCGTTGAATTGGCTATATAAAATTTTTCAAAAGCAAAAAGACCTCTTTAGTTTGAATCAAATAGACCACAAATTTGAATGCATAAGTTGTAGGACATTGCATTTTCAATTGGTCAAAAATAAAAGCAACAGGTTAATTTGTTCATACACCTATGAATCAACAGATTAAAATTTCAAAACAATAAGCTAAAATACTTGAAAATTATGCAGAATGCATATTTCACGAATTTCAATCAAACAACATACTTTCTCATACAAGATTTGTTCCAAATAGTATTTCTACGAAGATTACACTATCATATTACACAGAAACATATTCAAACACAACAAAGAATGATTTGCTTGGTTTTTCGTGTGATTTTAATGTGAGCAAACTGGGGGAAATAGAATTGGATAGTTGTTTTCATTCTAGTTCACTCAATCATAAAGCTATATCCAATTTACTAGGACAACCTGAGCTTGGTTTCAACTATTATCAAAAGTTTTACAAATCACAAACCAAGATTACACTTTTGAACAATAGAAAACACAAAGATTTTTGACTCACAAAAATCTCAACTACAACCTAGTAAGAAACACACTTACAGACTTGGAATCACACTAGGAACACAACAAAAGGCACAAGAACTACAAAACTTGATGGTGGTTCTCCCTAGCCAACCAAACTTGAGTTCTTCAAGCTTCTACCAAGGCAAAATGCAACCAAGATAAATCAAGATCTTCAATCTTCAACTTACACTTGTGTGATTCAGAGAGAGAGAGCTTTCTAGTGATGAATGATAGGTTTTGGCACCCCAAAACTCAAAATCGTGCCCTAACTCTTTGAAAGACAACTTATATAGTCTGATCTTAAGTGAAATTAATCAGTTGAATTTTTGGTACAATTTGTTGATTTCACTTGACTTAAGTGAAATTAGTTAATTAAAAACAATTCAATTGGTTGAATACCTTCATACTGGAAACTATATACAACAAGCCTTTTAACCTGTTAAAACCTATTTTAACAGATTAAATAGGACACAGTAAGATTAACAAGACATCTAACCTATGTCATATAGCCTACGTGTAACCATCATATTCTACACATTATTTCCAGATTTAATACAATAGAAACATGATCTTCAAGTGGATCTTCATCAATCTTCATCAATCTTCATCAACCACATGTGATCTTTTGCAGTTTGCTTTATCAAATCTTTGCACCAAGTTTTCTTGTGCTCACAATAAACACTTCATCAAAGACACATTAGTCCAATGTAAGATGTCTTTGTACATGCTAAAATGAAGTTGTCATGTTTTTGGCTTCATGTATTTTAGTGCATCTAAACAACATAGACACAAGACTTCCACACAACCTCCACACACAACATTTAAGCTGCCAATAAATGCAAACGTTTATGAACCATTGAAAAGAGAATGATTTCACTAATATGGGACTTTATTGGGTTCACCAGCCGCATGCAGCTATAGTTTCTTCCAAGTCTCACATTGCTTAGAGTCTGGGTTTAAGAGTGATCCATGGGAAAGCACTGGTCAGATTGGTCTAACACCCATTCTCACCCAAAAAGATCATATTTTTCTGTAGGTATACATTTACAATACCCATTACCATTGGCATTACAAGCTATCAACAGAAGCACTTTACATGACTCAATTTTTTCTAAAATTGTCCTTAGTTAATATTTGGTGTTATAACTGTTCATTTAACTTAAATCCCCATCTTAGATACAAATCTATACTCCACAGTAGAACCTTTATCAGGTGGAAACCAAACTCAACATCATCCACAAACTGTTAAAACAAGATAGAGAAAAGAAGGAAATTAAAGATAACTTTTGATATTTGATAAAGTATATAAAACAGGTTATTTTTCTTTTTCATAATGAGTTTCCTCAGATGTAAGTTACACATACATGCAAGAGTGAGCTTTGATACTCCAAACAAATATAGTCTTTTTTCCTTTCAACTATTTGGTGTTACTGATTCAATCTCTAAAGGTTTTTACACCTTGTTTGTCCTATTTAAGTCGGGATATGTACATTCCGAAAAGGTTTCTACACCTTGTTCCTCTTATTTAAGTAAGGTTTTGACACCTTGTTTCTCCTCTTAAGTCAAAGTTTCTACACCTTGTTTCTCCTCTTTAAGTTGGGGTTTCAACACTCTGCAAAGGTTTATACACCTTGTTTCTTGTAACATCCCTAGGGAATATTACTTAATTAAATAAATAAATAACAAAACTGAAAACTTAATCGTCGTAATATCATTATTCCCAAACGCGGGAAAATTAAAAATTAATATCCAACGCGACAAAATTCAAATGAAATTAAATCATAGGTTATTACAATTTCAAAAATCCAAAATAACAAGTGAAAACATGATAAGATTCCTAGTTATAATCCCAGCTATCCCTCACTTCGTCGCCTAAGCATCCTCAGCATCACCTGTATCATCATCTGCTCCCATGTAACGAATCACACGATCATCGCCAAACACAACAAAAGGGTGAGCTGATAAAAAAATAAAAATAACATATATAATAACACAAGATAAGTCATATACCCATCTTGGTCAATCTACTTAGTTCTTGTCCAATACCTTAACCCCAAGGCTTTTAAGCCTTCAAATCACACAAATGGTTAGCCTTGGACTCGGGAATATGATGCTCACACGAACCTGCCCGCTCATGGTCTTGCCTCTACGAACCTCCCCATGCTTAGTCCTGCTCTACGAACCTCCCTACTCGTAATCTTGCTCTACGGACCTACTCGCCCGTAGTCCAACACATGTGATCCACTAGCCACGTACCTCCTTGCACAGAACATATGAACCTACCTCGCTCGTATCCCCATACGAGAGTAACTGAATATGAACCTCCCCGCTCATAGTCTGCAAGATTATCGCTTGGCGCAGCCCCAAGCGCCGCCAAGCGAAACCAGTCCAGACCGCTTGGTGGAACCTCCTCACCGCCAGGCACCAAACCCCTCCCAGACCCACTGTTTTACAATCACCGCCTGGTGGAGCACACCATGCCGCTAGGCGCCACACAGTGCAGGGACCTCTAACGCTAGTCCTATTGCCTGGTGCACCTACCTGTGCTGCCAGGCGCTATATCAATAGCGAAATGCTACTGGTTTTAACACCTAACACAGATTGACTTATGTACCAAAGCCATCCTAGCAGTCCAGAAATACACTCATCAAAACAGTATTACTCTCTTGGAAATTTACAGCTCTAATATGGGCAAGTGTCTATGATTCATAAATGTCAAGTTCCTTAATCAAGGCCTATGCTTTTACCAAGTATTTCCACATTTCATAATATCCCAATCAAGCCTATGAACTAGACCCTAGCCCAATACCTTGCAATAAAACAATTTATTACTCCTGCTCCATAGTAATACTAACAATCTCCCATCATTTACTTTCCACTTATGTTGCACCATTCCTCTGAATTCCTTATCCTGCCACATTAAAATCTCCCAAGGTTGCCAATCTATAATTTAATGAAATTTTCCTTCCCAGCTCCTACAGCCCCAATTACCATTATCCTTTATTCTGTTTTAGATTATAGACCTATATTACCTACCACATACACCTAATATGACCACAACTTCTTACGCTTTACATTTTCACATTTTGATTTATTCCAACTTAAGCATACAATTCTCATTCTTCCAAATTTCAGATCACTGTCCAATTCCTGCATCACTAAAACACGTGCCAACAACTGATAGGCTGGAAAAACTAGCTATCGCCTGGCGGCAAATCCTACACCGCTAGGCGGCGTACCAAAACTGGAGAAAATTCCCAATTTCTTCACAACGCGATAACTCTCGCTTTTTGGCTCCTCATTTTTACCGTACACAAGGCCAAACTCAGTCACAATCCCAGAATTAAGAAGGTATAAGTAATGCCAGAACTTATAGACTATTATACACTAAATTCAATTCCTCAATTTCCTTATTCCAACTCTTCTTGTGAATTCATAACCATTCACTCACCCTTGCCATACAGTTCATTACACATCATATTCCCATTCAATAATAACATTCATCATTACGTACAAAGATTCAACCAAAAATATCCAAGAACCACAAAGGCTCCAGCATCAAACAGCATCAACAATCGCGAACATCGTTGCACCGCCTGACAGGTATTCATCGTCGCCAGGCGGTTCCTCCCAAAAATCCAGAAACATGTGCAACAGAGATGTGTTGCCTAGCGGCATACCAGTGTTCGACAGGCGATTTTTGGGCAGAAACCCAGAAACGTACAAAAATAGCATAAAAAGAGGGGAATTATCATGTATATAAACATGGCAAGATACAATTCATCACATACGAATAAAACAAGAATGAACAACTCCTCTTACCTAGAATCCTCGCTCCAAAAATCGAATTTTTGGTGTGTGCCTCTAACCCAAAAGCTCTCCTAGCCTTTTCTTCTACTCTAAACCACGTTTTTCAGCCTCACCACTCCTTGCAATTAGTATAAATCTTCTGGAAATTCTTTGCCTAGCCCTTATTATTTGGTTGTTTCTAGCCCATTAGGCTGTCTCCCTGCAACTAGGGTTTCTAGCTCTCTTCAATATTATGCAAAAGAGATTTGACAAAAAGAAATTTAGTTTTTATTCTTAGCAAGGTTTGAACCCACAACCCATCAATTACCAAGTCAAATACACAACCAACTCAACCAATTCATATTTGTGATAATTCCTATAATTTTAAGATTACATTATCACGTCTCACATCCAAAGGTATCAATAAAATAATGCATAGATTAAAAAACACAAAATTGACAAACAGAAGACTCGAACCCAAGTCCTCTCACACAACCAAAGTACTCTCAACCACTTGAGCTAGTACTTTTCCACATCATAGCACTTCGCATTAATTTCCTTAAAGACTTCTATTACCCGCATTTATTAAATAATTATTAAATTAACTATTTAATTTTCCCAGGTCTTACATTTCTCGTCTTTAAGTCAAGGTTTCTAAACTCTACCAAGGTTTATACACCTTGTTTCTCCTATTTAAGTCGTGGTTTCTCCACTTCGCCAAGGTTTGTATACCTTGTTTCTCCTCTTTAAGTAAGGGTTTCTACACCCCACCAATGTTTATACTCCTTGTTTCTCTACCTTAAGTCGGAGTTTCAACATGCTGTCAAGGTTTCTACACCTTGTTTCCTGTTTAAGTCGAGGTTTTGGCACTCTGCCAAGGTTTTTACACCTTGTTTCTCCTCTTTAAGTTAGGGCTTTGACACTTTGCCAGGATTTCTACACCTTGATTCTCTTGTTTAAGTTGAGGTTTCGACACTTTGCTAGGATTTCTACACCTTGTTTCTCTTGTTTAAGTCAATGTTTCAACACCCTACCAAAGTTTCAACACCTTGCCACCTCTCTCTTGCAATCATTAGTTTCTTTTCAAAAACTCAATTTCAAAAATACTTGAAATATCAATGATTAGAAATACTTCAAAAATTCAAAAAAAAAAAAACAAAAACTCAAAATGGTCAAAATTACCAAAAAAGAAAATCTCAAATATTTCCCTTGCATCAAGACCCTCTTCTTGAAAACGGTCAAATATGCTTTTGTCTTGGTTCGTGAACATTTCATGAAATTGGTCAACCCTCTTCTTTAAAACGGTTAAGTATGTTTTTGTCTTGGTCAGTGACCATTTCATGAATTTGGTCAACGTATCCACCTTTTCTTATCTTCTTTTGTTTTGTTTTCTTTCAGAATCTGGACAAAATTATTGTTTCTATTTTTACTTATTTTTTACTTTGATAATTCATTTTCATATTATTTAGTAAAATGTATATAAAGAGGGACAATTGTCAACAACCAATTTCTTTGGATAACAATGATAAAAAATAATAATAATGAGTAAAATTAACTTTCAAAACATGAAATACAAAATAAAAAATATGTTTATTAAGTTTAGAAATAATATGCATTTATTTTCATTATTTACTATTTATTTTTTCTTATATTATCTTATTTTATTTTTATTTTATTTTTGTTTTATTATATTAGATTTTTTTATTTCATTTTATTTTATCCTTTTATCTTCTTTTACTTTTACTTTTATTTTGATTTTTAAAAATGAAAAAAATGAAATGGAAGATTTAAGTAAGATAAAAGGAAAAATTAATGTTCTTGCATCGATTTTTTTCTTTCGACAAGTTGTACCCTTTCTAAAAAACACTACGTTTTTCTTGGGTGATGGAAAAGGGACCCAATTGCAGAAACAAAAACAATATTTCGATCCCCACTTTTTACTCATTCTCTACACTACTGACGTGGCCCTCAATTTTTAATTTTTAATTTGATTTTTATTTCTCAACAACTTCCACATGTATAGGGAAAGAGGTTGAAAGAGGGAAAATTGTTTTCCTTCGGCTAAGACATCGAGAACCTTCCTTCAGCGCTAAACCATTGCCTTGCGTCACAATTTGGTTTACTTTGTTGGAGAGAAGTAGAACCTTCAAAGAAAATTGGTTTCCTTTGGTAGAAAGAACGAGAACCTTCAGCATTAAAGTAGTGCCTCGCGACTTGGTTTCCTTTGGTAGAGAGAAATAGAACAATTAGCGAAAGCAGTGACCAACCCTTGGTGTTTTCAAAGTCTGCGTTCCCTATTTTCGTCGTTCCACTATTGCAATCGCCTAACACTCATGTTCTGTTCATTTGTATGTGTTTTGTTCGTTCGCATTGTCTTTTGTCGGCGACATTGGGTGGTTGTTCGGGGTGTGTGTGTGTGTTTGTTCAGCGATTGAAGCATAGGTCAGCAATTGAAGCATAGGTTATTCATTTCTTGTCTTTTTTTTTTGGTTGAGAAATTGTTAGGGAATTTATGGCTGGTTCTTTTGGTTGTAGGGCAATTGTTTGTGCTTGTGTTTAGGGTTTTAATGCTTGGTTGTTTGAGGCTTGTTTCTTGGGCAACCATTTATGGTTGTTGATTATTGTTTGCTTTTTAGGCAATCCATAGGATTTGTAGAAGAGATGGCTGGGAAGAATGCATATAACGAAAAGGTGATTCCAATCAGTTGTTGGTTTCAACTTTGCATTTTTTGGGTATCAAATATGAAGATGTTATATGAAATATATTTCCTTTTGTTTTGTTTGGTAGGTTCAATTACGTACTTCTTGTTATACAACGAACACAATTGAAATGAATGGGTTGATTATGAAGAAACACCATTCAAGGATTGGAGAGACACCATTCAAATGGTGTGTGCATATACAAAAGTCAATGCAGATATGTAACCCTCTCATTTTAGAGTTGTTAATGCATTGCTTATCTGTTAGTCATTCCTTTTGTTTGATGCAACACTGTCTTCCTTTAACCATTGGTGACATTGTATGTGTTTGGAATTGAGCGTTGGTGGGGTTCAGGTTCAATTTGATCGAAATGTTTGTGGATTGGTTGGTTCAGTTATGAGCACCAAATTAATAACAATTGAAAATGTGATTGAAATGATGAAATGTATGATAGAGACTAAAATGGATGATGCAAAAAATGTTTATCATTTGTATATATTAATGTTTTAACGTACTTTATTTTCCTAGAAATTTAAAAATTATTTGTAATATTCCTTGTAGTGTTTTAGACAATTTAGATAGTTTGTCAAAATACAATTGGGCAAAAGCTGCTCTTAATTATTTTATTAACATCTTAAGTCGTGCCTTTTTGGAACTAGGCTAGTAGGAGATATGCCTTAGCGAGTCAACTATAGTGTTGCATGTAATTTATTTATATTGATTAAAATGTATTTCCTTTTGATGTGTAATATTGTAATGGTGTACTGTATTGTTGTAGCTTTGGGTTGTTGAATGTCTTGGTCTATCTACCCCTGATAGAGATATTTGATTTCCAAGAATAATGAGTTGGCCTAATGTTCAGTTAAGTTCAACAAGCATTGATGCACTCTTTCAAACAAGCAAATTAATGAAGCTACATTTGTTGTTTTCAACATGTGTTAAGATGTCATATGAGTAATATATGTTATGTGTTGTTTGGATTCAAATTTTTTGGGATTGAACTTTAAAAGGAGGGGACTTATGCAATGAAATAATTTGTGTAGCACTGAGTATTCGTGATGAAATAGAGTCTGAAGTGCATGATGCACATAAGTCCATGTCCAACACAAATTTGAAAAAATAGGTGAGAAGGCATGGAAGACGCATAATTAACATGAAGGATGACAATTATTGTGATTTTAATGTTGATGCTGAAGTTGGTCGTTATGAGGATATTTCTACGCTTGAGCAGACTTGATGAAGTTATATGGGACTATAATTGATGTTTGTGTTCCTTATAGGTATTCTTAATTAGTTTGTAATTGAAGTTATGAAATTATGAAATAAAAAATTCGAATTGTAATGTATTTGTTAATTTTATAGGGTTGTCTCCGAAATAAATGGGCATATATTGGGCACCCAAGAGTTTTGGTCCACGTAAGAAGGATGACAACCTGGTAAGAAGTCTTTTTCCGAAATGATTTTCATTAGTTTGGTGTTGTTGTAAGTTAGTTACCATTCTCGGTGTGTGTAGGTTGTGCTATTTAGTATAGGCACAATGATGTACTTTGAACGACGGATGTATGACCATGTCAAGCTTTCAATCCACTATATACAGTATAAATAATGCTTTCAAAGTTGTAATTGATTATTTAATAAGAAGAAACTAATAGTTGCTATTGTAGTAGACCCATGTCCTTCATGACTCACGGAAGATGGAGGTCAATAAACGTTAGTGGACCTTGAATGACTATAATACTTACTTCCCTCCAATACTTTTTCTTTACACGATATATTGACTACAAATTTTGTGAGATTCTTTTACCTTTTTTGTTATTTATAGCCTATAAATTATTTTTGTAATTTTTAGGTAATAAACATTTGTTTTTGTAGTTGTTTGCTCCAATTGTCTATGATGACCATTGGTGGTGCTATATTGTGAAGTGTCAAAGAAAGCAATCATTCGTATTGGATTTATTAAGTCATAGCGAATAGGATTACAAAAGGATAAACAACGTTGTTGTAAGCATTTAAAGTTGTTCGCATTTTTTTGTTGACTTATATATTCTTCTCTATTTATTAAGTTTTATGTTGAGCTTTGGCAGACTCATAATTTTGAATTGTGATTTGGGATGTTGGTGAACTGTAATGCTAATGTTAGGCCAATGTTTGAACCTTAACACGAAATAACTCCAATTCAACCAAACACGTTAGTAGTTACATTTATATGTTGCAACATGGTGAATGAATTACTTTTTATGAGATATGAATGTCAAAAATTTTGATTCCTTGATTACACCAATGTAAGTAGTTCAATGTAAGACTGACTAAGGTGTTGGTTGTTTACTTATAGATTCTTTTTTATGCACCAATATGTTATGGCTTGAATGAAGAATGAGTCGTTATGCAGGAACAACTTTAGCATATTCAACAACAATACATATGGAAATGGATACTACATGGAGACAACAACAAAAGACAAGAAGTTATAGGACAACATGATTTATTAGTTAGGAGTTAGAAGTTATTCATGTAGATTTGTTGTATTCTGTACCATAGTAATTTAGAAGCATGACAATAAAAGACTTTTAAAGTACATAACATGTAATTAGAACTTCAAATGAATTGTATTTATTACAACATTTGTACATGGTATAAAACATGTATTTATTGTTATGAATATTTTTGCCTCATTCTCATGGACAACTTATTTGGTCATGGGAATTCCATTGTGATTTATTATGCCCCATATTAGGTAGATAGAATATGTTGTATGTTGATTAGAAAACTATCCATAATTTGTTCAAAATATCCAACTCAACTCCCCACTTATTTCAAAATAGGTTCCCACATGTGGGTTACTACTATTGCCATATTTTTTTTCCAATAAAAGTGACCACTATGGAATATTTTCTTGGTCATGGGAAGTCCAATGTAGATGTCAATGGCCCATATAAGGTAGATAGAATATGTTCGATGTTGATTATAATACTCTGTAGTAATTGTTCAAAAACCAAGTGCAACTCCCCATTTATTTCTAGGTTAAATATGTTTTTCGTCCCTTAAGTTCTAGTGAAAATTGGAATTAGTTACTCTTCCAAACTTTGAACCAATTTAGTCCCTCAACTTTATAAATGCTTGAATTTAGTCCTTTTAACTACATTTTATTTTGTTTGTTTGATGTTTAAAACATGTTTCATGTTTAAGCTAACATTGAAACATAAATGTGTGAAACAGTGTAAACAACTCAACTATTATCATAAAACACATTTGAAACGTCAAATAAACTAATAAAATTTGGTTAAAAGGACTAAATTCATGCATTTCTAAAGATGGAGGACTAAAGTGGGCTAAAGTTTCAGAGATGGACCAATTCTAATTTTCATTTAAAGTTAAGGGACCAAAAACATATTTAACTCTTTATGTTCACATGGGTCCCCAGATATGGGTTACTGGTGGTGCCATTTTTTTTCATTAAGAGTGACTACTATTGAATATGTTTTTGGTCATGGGAAGTCCAATATAGATGTGAATGGCTTATATGGGGTAAATAGAATATGATGGTTGTTGATTACAATACTCTATAGTAGTTGTTCAGAAAACCCAGCATAACTCCTCATTTATTTGCACATGGGTCCTCCGATGTGGGTTACTACTGGTCCCATATTTATTTTTGTTAAAATTGACTCCAATTGACAACTCTTTTGGTCATGGGAAGTCTAATGTCATCTATTATGAGCTATATTGGGTAGATAGAATATGGTGTAATGAGATACCTCTAGCCAAGGGACCTACTACAAGAGTTATGGCTAGGAGGATACAAGAAGAATGTGCATCAACTAAGCATGTAAGGCCCACGATGAACTTAACATGGGCCAAGGAAGATGTGAAGACCTAATGACCTAACCTAGGACTCTTTCCTTGTAAATCTTTTATTAGAATTTAATTTTGGGCTTTGTATTTTAGGCCAGTAGAATACGATTTTCTTTGGGCCATGTATCGAGCCTTAGAGGAATTGGGCTTTAGTGGAACGCATAAAGCTAGATAGACCTAAAAGCTTCAAGCTTCTTCTCCAAGGCTTCAAATGAGCGTCCTATGGCAATGATAGTGTGACTTGCTTAAGTGGCAAGTTACACCTCCCACATGCTCCCTTTTTGCTCCAAAATTAAACTTTCTATACTTCTTCTTCCCTCCTCTTTTTGGAGACTCTTTGGTATCATTTTAAGCTATAAATAGAAGGCTTAGGACATGTATTTTTGTGCTTGAAATTTAGTAGAGAATTTCTACCAAAATGTGTGCACATTTTATCTCCCTTGAGCACACTCTAGAGTAGCCTCCTTGCTAGTATACTTTAGCTTCCTTCCTTGAGAGTTAGCTTCACCTCTCTTAAGAAACATTTCACCTACACCAAACCAAACACCTCAAACCTTATTCCTTCATACTTTTGCATCCAACAACAACAAGGAGCATCCACTCTTCACGCTAGCATCCGTGGAGCCAAGAAGAAGCCATCATGGTGCCTTTTCATTACAATACAATGTCCAAGTAGTTCAAAAAATCCAACACAACTCCCCATTTATTCACACAGGTCTCCATTTGTGGGTTACTATTGTTGTCATCACACCTCCACACTAATGCTTTTGCACTCTTGGGCAAAATTGAGCAATTTCAAAACTTTATTCTGAAGTATTTTATTCCATATCTACACTAGATTAAAGGAATGAACATAACTGGAAACAAGTCAATCTTCTAAAAATCAAGTTATCATGCGTGTACAAATGGATGAGTTCTTTTTTTTCACACATGAGTTAATCTTTTGAATTTAGCTAGCAAATCAAATATGAAAGAGATCACTCAAGTTAAAATGTGTGTTTTCTCACCAAACTCCGGTCAAGTGTTTTAGCTTGTGTTTTCACCCAAAAACTCATGCAAGTAAACACTCATAATACTCAACAAGATTCTAATATTCACAACTTTCAGAAAACATGCATTCAAAGATCATGAGAACATTTTACGGGTTATAATAGGGTCAAGGAAAAGGTAGAAATTTTTTTAGGATTTTTGGGTTTTTGAAATAGTAATGTAGAAAGAATTATGGAGCATAGTTTCAAAAACAACCATTTTTCGTTTGTTGCTCTTTTTGACAAAACAATCATTTTTCTACATTTTTTTCAAAACTCTTTCATCAACAATTTTTCCTTTTACCATTTTTATTATTTTGTGGGTGAGATACTCACCCTCACATTTAATTTCTCAACCATTCTTGCACTAGCTCCATCTTTCTTCCTAAGGTAAAACATGGTATTTTTCTTTATAAGGATTTACAATGGGCTTGAAAAAAATAAAGAGGTTTAAAGATCAAAGGGGCAACTAATGGATTAATATCAAGGTGAACTTATTTGGCCAAGTAGCTAAACCAAGAATTGCCTCAATCATATCAATTCATCGAAGTTGCAAAGCAAAAGAATAAAGTTAATCATTTGATTATAAGCAACATGAGCAAGTCACTCGAGAAAAATAGGAATGGCAGATGATAGTCCATCCTTTACAATAAAGCTCAAAACTCACAAGGTCAAAGCTCTTTCACAAAAGATTTAGTCCAGAAATTCTCAAATCAACTCAATCAATAAATCATAGAAACAATCTACTCATGGCACATGGCTTTTATTTTTCCAGAATTATGACCATCCCAGCTACTAAATCAAATCCTAAAATCCCTGCAAATATGTTTTTATTGAAAATAGGGAAATATTTTTGCTGGATTTCTTATGAGACATTGTTTAAAAGTTTAACTAGAAAGTTAATACTTTCACACTTTTCTCAAAGAAATCACAATTTTTTTAAAAAGAAAAACAAAACAAACAGAAAATAAAATTAGAAAAGGGGAACAAAATAAATTATTTCCCCACACCTCGACAGTTAATCCATGCATTGTTCTCAATGTATTCAATATATATATATATATATATGTATATATATATATGTATGTATATATATACATATATATATATATATATATATATATATATATATACATATATATATATATATATATATATATATATATATATATATATATATATATATATATATATATATATACATATATATATATATATGTATATATATATATATATATATGTATATATATATATAATGTAAAGAAAAAGTATGAAGAAGGGTACTTACCTCTTCAAGGTGGAAGATATGCGGGAAAAGTCAAGTTCATCCAATCCATTGTCTTGTTCAGCATATCTTGATTTTTATTGAATATTCAAAGACAATGTCCATTAACTTTGAAAGATCTTTTTTAGGATTCTTCCTTGATCTCCATTTCTCCATAAGGAAATACTTCTATAACAACGAATGACCCTTCCCATTTGGAGCGCAACTTACCACCCATAGGACGTATCCTAGACTTGGATAGTAAAACCTTCTGGCCTACCTTAGAGTCCTTCCTTGTAGAAAGCTTCTGGTCAGTGAACTGTTTGGTCTTTCCCTTGTAGAACTTTGAGTTTTCATAAGTTGCAAGCCTAATCTCCTCTAGTTCTTGCAACTAAGTTTCCACTCCTTCCTTGCTTCTTCCAAGTCCATGTTACAAGCTTTCACGGCCCAATAAGCCCAATGTTCAATCTCCACAGGTAGATGATAAGCCTTTCCAAAAACCACCCTAAAAGGTGACATACCTATAGGTGTTGTGTAAGTTGTCCTATATGCCCAAAGTGCATAATCCAATCTTGTGGTCCATTCCTTTCTGTTTGGCTTACTACTTTCTCTAGTATCTTTTTAATCTCCTTACTAAAGATCTTAGCTTGTCCATTAGTATGGGGGTGATATGGTGTAACAACGGCATGTGTCACCCCATATTTATTCAACATGTTATCAAGCAACTTATTACAAAAATGAGTCCCCTAGTCACTGATGATGGCTCGTGGTATCCCAAACCTGCAGAAAATCCACCAAAAATATTTCTCTACTTTCAATAAAACATATTGATATTGGATTTTTAGGATTTGACTCAGAAACTAGGATGATCATAATTCTGGAAAAATAGAACTCTTGTTGATATGATTGGATCATTTCTTTTTGATAATTCAGTTAATTTAAGAATTTCTTGATTAGATCTTTTGTGAAAGAATTTGACCTTGTGAGTCTTGAGCCTTAATGTAAAAGATGGACTGCCATGTGTCATTCCTATTTTTCTTGAGTGAGTTGCTCATATTTAGTCTATACTCAAATGTTTAGCTTGATTCTTTTGTTTTAGATCTTAGGTGAATATATATGATTTGATATGACCGAGGCACTTCTTGTTTTTAGCTACTTGGTCAAATAAGTCCGCCTTGATATTAATCATTGGTAGCCCCTTTGAGCTTTAAACCTTTTTTTCTTGTTTTAAGCCCATTATAAATCTTTATAAAGAAAAAGACCATGTTCTTCCTTACCTTAGGAAGAAAGAAGGAGCTAGTGGATTATGTTTGGATTGGTTAAGGAATAAAGTGTGTGGGTGAGTACCTCACCCACAAATTGATAAAAATGGCAAAAAGGGAAGAAAAAAAATCATGAAAGAGTTTTGAAAACAAAATGTGAAAAATAATTGCTTTCTCAAAAAGACAAGGAAATGAAAAAAAGAGTTGTTTTTGAAATTATGCTCCATTATTCTTTCTATATATTTATTTCAAAAACCCAAGAATCCTTTTAAGTTTTCCTACCTTTACCTTGGCCTCATTACAACCTTCAAAAGTCCTTATGATCTTTGATTGCATGTTTTCTCAAAGTATGTGAATATTAAAGTTTTGTTAAATATCACGAGTGTTTACTTACATGAGTATTTTGAGTGAAAACACAAGCCAAAACACTTGAGTGAAAGTTTGGTGAGAAAATATACATTTTAAACTTGAGTGAAATATTTCATATTTGATTTTCTTGTAAATTCAAAAGATTAACTCATGTGTAAAAAAATAGAATATTTCCGTTTGTATATGCATGATAACTTGATTTCTAGAAGATTGATTTGTTTCTAGTGATGTTCCTTCTTTGATCCAATGTATATATGAAATTAAAATAACCTAGAACAAAGTTTTGAAATTACTCTATTTTGCCCAAGAGTGTAAAAGGATAAGTGTGGTGGTGTGATGAGTTCATATTTATGCCTCTATTTAATGTTTAATTTTGGGTATTTAATTGAATTTTTGTGCTTAAAAGATTGTCTTAATTGACAATTCTGATATTGCATTTATTGAACTTGTGCGATAAAAATTTCTTAAAAAGTGATTTTAGTTGCATAAAATATTCGTGGATATTCTAACGTTTGTTGATGTAGTTGAAGTTAAATTTGATTCATTAAAGGTGTGAAATTGAATTGTTCAGAGTTACAAAATCAAGTCAAAATAACGCCATGTCATCAACCCACCACGTTCAAATCTGGCTAATGATATGCTACTACGTGTCAACATCTCAATGGATAGTAAAAGTTTGGTCAAAGGTAGTCAATGTTGGTCAAATAAAAAGGAATTAAGATGCAATTTTTGATATATTGGGATTTCCCTACAATTTTGGACTACAAGAGCGCAAAGGCTAAATTGGAATTTTGGGCAAGATTTAGTTGTTGCTAATATTTAGATATTTTTAGATAATTAATCAGATAATATCAACCGAGAGTATCTTCCAAATATTTTTAAAACTGATAAATCTATTTAATATTTAGAAGATATTACACCAATAGATAAAATGATTATATCACTCCAAATATTTTTAAATATTCATAATCACTATAAAGATAAATAATATTTATCTTTATCTTTATTTTAAAAGATATTTGAGAGATTTTAGAAACAGAAAAGCCCAATCCAAGTCCTATATAAAGAGACCAAGGGGGAAGCAGAAAAGACAAGTTCGACACTTCGGAGTTTAGGAACCCTTACGGGGCATAATTTCGTTCTCTCTCTCCACATTCTCTTCTTCTATTTTTATTTTGTATTTTATGGAGGGCTAAGCTTCAAGGTTTGGTTCCATTGTAATTTCATTATGGATTCTGAGGTTAAAATGAATAAAATTTGTTTGTTCTTTTGATTCTAGTTGTGATTTTATTTTCATCTATGCCTTTTGCCTTTTAATCACGTGAAAAGTAATGGTTTTTACATCATAGCTAATTAGTGAGATGTTTTAATCTACATGCATATTGATCACATGAGTGTCAGGGTTTTTAACTTTAATAGAGAATGTACTTTGATTAAATTTAGAAACTTTCATGTGATTGAATAGGTTTTTGTCAATGATTGAGAATGTACTTTGATTAGAGGTGAAAACTTTAACTATAATTAATCAAGAATATACTTTGGTAAATTAGCTTTTGCTTGATTTTAGAGGTAAAAGAATGGACATGATTAGGCATAGTAATATTTAATTGAGAATGTACTTGGTTAAATTTACTATGACTAATCTACAAAGTTCTTGCTTTTAATTGAGAATATACTTTGGTAAATGGTGAGAACACGAAAAAATTAATTGAGAATTTACATTGATTAATTTGCAAATCTACAACAATAATTAATTGAGCAATAATCTTTAGATAACCAATGATTGATATATTATGAAAAAGCAATGGAATCGGTCTATTTTCTTTATCATTGTTTTTTTGTATTTTTTTATATTTATCTTTTTCTGTTATTTTTCCCAATTTTATTTGACTATCTCTTTTGTATAGTTTTTATAAGAACTAATGTGCTATAAATCAATTCCATGTTCGTTGGGAAACGACTAAGGTTGACTTTACCCATACTAATTTTTTGTCTACTTTTTTAACAATACTGAAGTTGTTATAGATAAGTAATATTAATTTGATCGCTTCATGATAGTGTTATTATTTGGCCTATATAATCCACAATCCAACACCTTCCTACCTATTCTTTGTGTTCCATAATGTCCACCAAAAGGAGATGAGTGACAGAACTCAAGCACATAAGGTATCTCGACATCTAGAACACATCTTCTTATGACTTGGTCACTACTAATGCGCCATAAGATTGGATCTTCCCATACATAATACTTTGCCTCACTTTTTAGCTTGGTTCTTTAAGACTTGGAGAAGGAGGGAGGGATAGAAGAAACAACCAAATAGTTAACAATATCAACAAACCAAGGTTCAGGAATCATACCATTCATAGCAGTCAAAGCTAGTAGGACTTCATTAGGGAAGTTATCTTGGGTAGGACTGCCATCTTCTTCCTTTCCAATCCTACTAAGATGGTCAACTACAAAGTTATTGGTGGAGCTCCAAAGGTGCATGAAGAGCTCCATGGGCAGCGGAAATGGATGAAGGAATAGAGGCAAGTTGGAAAGCACTTGCAAGCAATGGAAGGTGAAAGAGGCGATAGGATTTCCCTATCTATGCTAGCCTAAGGAAGGTGGCTAGAGGTAGAGAAAGGAAATCTCTAGAAAGTGGTGACTCTTAAAGGCAATAGAGGGAGGAGTGCTCTCAACTCAAGTTGCATCTATTGCATAAAATTTCAAGAGTGTCTACAAATGAGTGAAATTTTGGCTTTTATATGAAGCCATTTACACATGAGAAAGGAGAGCC